>SMEH01000191.1_pt1 | contig 20573 bp, 17 predicted proteins | sample 2456361 | NCBI WGS metagenome assembly SMEH01 (sample SAMN10132587, study PRJNA489261) | soil metagenome | isolation source: day1 control-loamy sand soil ammended | place: USA | reverse complement strand
CGGACCGGGCGGCCGCCGTGGCGAGCGCGATGTTCAAAAAGCCGTGGTGCTGAAAACCGGTCTTCGGGCCGGTGTGGCGGACGGCTTGGTGCAGGCCGGCGGTGAGCTTGAACGGAACCTCCGCCTGAGCGGCCGCGTCGATCACCGAGGCCAGTTGGGCGACGGAGGGGAAGAGCGTCGCCTCAAGCCCACCGGTGCGGTATTTCAACCGCGCGGCGGTGCCTGCCAACTCCTTGACACCACCTTCGGCCACCGCGTCGCCGGACAGCTCCACGTGCACCGAATACGGCGCGTCCTGGGCCAGCTCGACACCGGCGGCCAACTGCTCGCGCCACCGTTGGTCGGTCTTGAGCTCCAGGCCGCTGATCACGACCCCCTGCGGAGGTTCCGCGGCCACCCGCAGCGCTTGGTCGAGAGCCCCCGGCGCGACCACGAGACCGACCCGCAGCGGCTCGCGGGCGAGGTCGATGCCGAGTTCACCGGCCATCTCGGTGGCCAACGCCGCGGCCTCCGAAAGCCTCGCCTCGGTCAACAGCAACGGACCGACCAACGGCTGGATGGGGGCGGAGCGCCGCTGCAGGTGAGCACGGACGGCGTCGGGCAGCTCCGCCGAACCAGGGGGGAAGATCGCCGCGTCGTCGAAGAAACCGGTGAAGTCGGAAAAACGCGAGGTGGTCATCCGATCCACCTGCCTTTGCTCCAGGAAGAGGCGTACGACGTGTCCTCGGCGGCCAGGCCGGCCTCCCCCAGCAGCAAGGGACGGAAGGTGTCGACCATGATCCCGGTCTCGTCGAAGTAGTCCTTGCCCAAGCTGGCCTCGATGGCACCCGGCTGGGGACCGTGCGGGTGCCCACCGGGGTGGAGTGAGACCGAGCCGATACCGATGCCCGAACCCTTGCGGGCCTCGTAGTCACCGCCGCAGTAGAACATGACCTCGTCCGAGTCGACGTTGGAGTGGTAGTAGGGCACCGGAACGGCCTGCGGGTGGTAGTCGACCTTGCGGGGCAGGAAGTTGCAGATCACGAAGTTCTCGCCCTCGAACACCTGGTGCACGGGCGGCGGCTGGTGGATCTTGCCGGTGATCGGCATGAAGTTCTCGATGTTGAAGGTGTACGGGTACAGGCAGCCGTCCCAGCCGACGACGTCGAACGGGTGGTGCGGCAGTGTGTGCACGGTGCCGGTGATGCCGTTGGGGCCCCGGTGCTTGATGTAGACCTCGACGTCCTCTCCCTCGACGTGGAGCGGCTCGGTCGGGCCGTGCAGGTCCCGCTCGCAGAACGGCGCGTGCTCCAGCAGCTGACCGTACCGGGACAGGTAGCGCTTGGGCGGAGCGATGTGGCTGTTGGCCTCGATCGCGTAGAGCCGGACCTCGGTTCCCTCCTCGATCACCCACCGGTGCGTGGTCGACCGAGGGATCACCACGTAGTCACCCTGACGAGCCGGGAGCGCGCCGAAGACGGTCTCCACAAGCGCCTCACCGGACTCGACGAAGACACACTCGTCACCGAGCGCGTTGCGATACAGCGGCGAGGTGGCACCGGCGGCGACGTAGGAGATGCGCACGTCGTCGTTGCCGAGCACCAGGCGCCGCCCGGTGACCGGGTCGGTCTTCGCGACGGCGGAGGCGTCGACGAGGTCGTGCAACTTCAGGTGCCGCGGCAGCAGAGGTTCGTTCGGCGTCAAGCTCTGGTCGGGCAGTTCCCAGCGGCGCGCACCGACGACGGCCGAGGGAATGTGCCGGTGGTAGAGCAGCGAGGAGTCGGAGGAAAAGCCCTCTTCCCCCATCAGCTCCTCGTAGTAGAGGTTGCCTTCGGGAGAACGGAAGACGGTGTGTCGGGTCTTGGGTACCTCCCCGACTGCGCGGTAGTAGGCCACCTGATGCTCCTTGCTGATCACGATGAGCGGGTGATGCGAGCACGAGCATGCGATCGGGTGCCGGCAGCCTGCAACCAGCGCCGATCGCCTTCCCGAGCGCTCGTCGAGCGATGTGTGACCAGGCTGATCGGCGCGGAGGCCTCCATTTACGCGCGCGCGATGGGGGCTTGCCCGACCGGTCCCCAGGCGGCGGTCCCGCCGCACATCGCCGCCAAGGTTGACATGAAAATGAAATGTTCCCCGTGTCAGAGTCGGTCATGAACCGGAGGCCCACGGCACGGCTGGGCAGGCCGGGCTCCGCTGACCCCAGAGCCGACACAGAGCAGTGAGGAGGGCGTCATGGCCGCACCACTTCGCAGCGACAGCTTGGCGCCGAGTCGTCGGATGCGCACCGGAGCCGCTGCGGTCTTCCAGGTACCCTCACAGCGGCTCGCCGTCGTAGACCTGGCCGCGGAGCTGGGCCGACGCCCGGCGGTGACGAACATGTCGGAGCGTCTCGGCTGGGGTTTCCTGCACCTCACCGACAGTGAGCAACTCACCTGGGCGCTGCGGGTGAACCGTCCTGCCGCCGTCCTCGTACTGCTCCCCTCCGATTTGCCCCCGGACGTCGTCACCGTCGAACGGGCCCGGCGCGCCACCCGCGCTCCGATCGCTGTCATGGGCGAGGTCGCCGGTCCCCAGAGTGTCGCTCTGCTCGCCGCCGGTGCCGACGTCGTCCTGCCGGTCAACATCCGCGAGGAGGAACTCGGTGCCCGCATGCTGGCTCTGGTGCGTCGAGCCGCCGAGGGATCCGACGCCGGCGCCCGTTACCTGGTCTCCGGTCCACTGCGGATCGACCTGTGGCAACGCGAGGCCACCCTCGACACGGAACCGCTCCCCCTCACCGGCACCGAATTCCGCCTGCTGGTCTGTCTGATGGAGGCCGACGGCCAGGTCGTGCCGAGCAGTCGGTTGATCTCCCGGGTATGGGGCTGGGCCGGTGCGCACGATGGCCTCAACACGTTGCGTATCGGCATCGCACGCTTGCGCAAGAAACTCGGCGACGACACCAGGGCCCCGCGGTTCGTGATCTCGGTGCGCGGCGCCGGTTACCGCTTCGGCGGCCGGGTCACCGAGCTCGCCGCCCGAGAGGAGGAGCGTCGCAACGACCACAGCGGCGACCTGCTGCTGGCCGAGCGGCTCGCCCGCCGGTGCGAGGAACTCGCCGAGGCGCCCGACGCCCGTAGCGCTGCCTCCCAGGTGGTGCGCTCGTTGATCCACGAGGGCACCCTCGACGCCGTCGGGCTCCACCTGATCGAGGGTGACAGTCTGCGACTGATCGCTCACCACGGTTTCAGCGCCGCGTGGGAACAGGCCGCGCGCGAGCTGCGGTTGGCCGACTCCGGTTTCGCGGCGGTGCAGACGTTCGTCGCCGACGAACCACTTCAATTGCGCCGTTTCACCGCGAAGGCGAAGTACGCCCGCACCGCCGAACTCGCCCGTGTCGAGTTCCCCGGCACGTACCTCTTCGTCCCGATGCGCAGTGGGTCGGAGGTCGTCGGGGTGATGGGTTGTCACCGCCATTCCTCCGAACCCTTCGGCCCGCTCAGCATCACCTACCTCAAGGCCGTCGCCTCCCTCTGCGGCGTCTGTCTCACCGCGCGCCGGACCTCGCCGCTTTCGGCGGAGTCCGTCCCCTCGTCGAGGGACTCCTAGGCCGCGATCCGGTCTCTCCCCGAAACCACTGCACCTTCCCGCTTCTCACAGCGCGGATCGTCGAAAGGAACCACAATGGCCGTCACCTTCCCCTCTGCCGTCGAGGCGTTGCAGGATCTCCTCTTCGACGGGATGACCCTCGCCGTCGGAGGTTTCGGGCTCAGCGGTATCCCCACCGATCTGATCGATGCGGTCCGTGCCTCCGGTGTCCGCGATCTCACCGTCATCTCCAACAACATGGGTGTCGACGGGATCGGACTGGGCGTCCTCATCGAGAAAGGCCAGGTCCGCAAGGTCATCGCCTCCTATGTCGGCGAGAACAAGCTCTTCGCCGAGCAGTACCTCGCCGGCGAGTTGGAGGTGGAGTTCAACCCGCAGGGCACCCTCGCCGAGCGACTCCGTGCCGGTGGCGCCGGTATCCCGGCCTTCTACACCCGCACCGGTGTGGGGACGGAGGTCGCCGAGGGGAAGCCGACGAAGGTCTTCGACGGTGTCGAGTACGTCATGGAACGCGGTCTCGTCGCCGACGTCTCCTTGGTCCGGGCCCACCGTGCCGACGAGGCCGGCAACCTCACCTACCGCTACACCGCCCGCAACTTCAATCCGGTCGTCGCGACCGCGGGCCGTATCACCGTCGCGGAGGTCGAGGAGATCGTCCCCAATGGCGAGATCCACCCCGACCATGTCGTCACCCCGAGCATCTACATCCAGCGGCTGGTGGTGACCACCAGCGAGCACAAGCACATCGAACAGCGCACCACGCGTCCCCGTGTCGCGGACCCCGTCTGAGCCGGACGCGAGAACGACCCCGATCCGACCTCGACAAGACCTGGAGGAGACAACCAGATGGCCTGGACCCGAGACGAGATGGCGGCGATCGCCGCCTCGGAGTTGAGCGACGGTGCGTACGTGAACCTGGGGATCGGCATCCCCACGCTCGTCGCCAACAACCTGCCCGACGGCGTCAAGGTGACGTTGCAAAGCGAGAACGGCATGTTGGGCATGGGGCAATTCCCCTACGAGGGGGAGGAGGACGCCGATCTGATCAACGCCGGCAAGCAGACCGTGACGATCCTGCCGGGCGGCAGCGTCTTCGACTCGGCCGAGTCGTGCGCCATGATCCGCGGAGGACACGTCGACGTCTCGATCCTCGGCGCCATGCAGGTCTCCGAAAGCGGTGACCTGGCCAACTGGAGCATCCCCGGGACGATGGTCAAGGGGATGGGCGGCGCCATGGACCTCGTCTCCGGAGCCCGCCGTGTCATCGTGCTGACCACGCACCTGACGAAGAACGGGGACCCGAAGATCGTGCGGGAGTGCACGCTGCCGTTGACCGGGGTCGGCGTGGTGAACCGTGTGATCACCGACCTGGCGGTCTTCGACGTCGTCGACGGCGGTTTGGCCCTGGTCCGTACGGCACCGGGGGTCACGGTGGAGAGGTTGCGGGACCTCACCGACGGCCGGTTCACCGTCGCGGAGGACTGTGAGGTGGCGGCATGACCCTGGCGGAACGGTTCGGTACCGACGTCTTCATCTCCGGCTGGGGGCACACGAAGTTCGGTTCGTTGCCCGACGAGACTTTGGAATCGCTGGTCGTCCGGGTCGCGGGCGAGGCGATCACCTCGGCCGGTATCGAGCCCGGGCAGGTCGACGAGATCTGGTTCGGTCAGTTCAACTCCGGGCTGTGGCCGCTCGGTTTCGCTTCCTCGTTGGCCTTGCAGGTCTCGGACGAGCTGTTCGGGGTCCCGGCCACACGGGTGGAGAACGCGTGTGCCTCCGGCTCAGCTGCGATCCACAGTGGATTGAGGTCGTTGCTCGCCGGGACCGCCCGCACCGTGTTGGTGATCGGTGCGGAGAAGATGACCCACGCACCGGCCGAACAGGTGGGAGCCGCTTTGCTGGGGGCCGACTACGAGTTGGCCGGAAGCGAGTCGAGGACCGGTTTCGCGGGACTGTTCGCCCGCGTCGCCGAGGCGTACCGACAGCGGTACGGCGAGATCAACGACGCTCTCGGCGCGATCGCGGCGAAGAACCACGCCAACGGGATGGCCAACCCACTGGCGCACCTGCGTAAGCAGTTCACCCCCGAGTTCTGCTCCACGACGTCGGAGAAGAACCCGATGGTCGCCGAACCGTTGCGGCGTACCGACTGTTCGCCCATCTCCGACGGGGCCGCGGCGCTGGTGCTCACCACGCAACCGAGCACCTCGGCGGCGCAGAGCCCGGTCCGCCTCCTCGGTTTCGGCCAGGCAAACGACTTCATGCCCGCGAACAAGCGGGACCCGGTGGAGTTCGCCGGTAGCGTCGCGGCCTGGGAACGGGCCCGGAAGATGGCGGGGGTCGGGCTCGACGACCTCGATCTGATCGAGCTGCACGACTGCTTCACCATCGCCGAGTTGGTGATGTACGAGGTCCTCGGTCTCGCTGAACGGGGCAAGGGGCGACAGGTGTTGGAGGACGGCACCGTCTTCCGGGACGGGAAGCTGCCGGTCAACCTCTCGGGCGGCCTGAAGTCGAAGGGGCATCCGGTCGGTGCCACCGGTGTCTCGCAGCACGTCATGGCCGCCATGCAACTGTCCGGGACCGCGGGTGAGTTGCAGTTGCCGGGTGCTCGTCGTGCCGCGGTGCACAACATGGGTGGCCTGGCGGTGGCCAACTACGTCAGTGTCCTGGAGGCGGTCTGAGCAAGCGTCGTCTCGGCTTCTGTCACCCTGGTGGTATGACAGAAGAGCTCGAGATCGACGTCGCCGACCTGGCCTTCGAGTCGTTCGCCGCCTATGCGCACGAACGGACGGGGGCCCTGCTAGACGGCGTCGATCTCGAGGCGGCGCGCCTCATCCTCACCCTGCACCGTGCCGCGAGCACCGTCGTCTACGACCTGGAGTCCACCGTGCACCGGCCGGCCGGGTGGAGCTGGTCCGGTTTCCGGTTGCTCTACGTCCTGTGGATCGCCGGTCCGCTGGAGGCCCGTCACGCCGCCCGGCTCGCCGGGTTGAGCCGACAGAGTGCCTCCACGCTCTCCAAGACGCTCGAGCGCGAGGGGTTGTTGAGGCGTATCCCCTCGGCGGAGGACCGTCGGCTCATCTCGTACGACCTCACCCCGCAGGGCAGGGCCCGCGTCGACGAGGTGTACCTCGAGCACAACGCCCGTGAGCGGTTGTGGGCCGAAGTCCTGACGGAGGAGGAGCGCAGCACGGTCATCACGGCACTGAGCAAGTTGCTGGACGCGGCTGAACGGCTCGACGTGCGCCGCCGCAACGACTGAGTCACTGCCGGGATCTCGTCGCCTTGAAGCCACGGCCGTAGCCGTCGAGATCACTGCCTCGGGCCCCTTGCCGTGAAGCGATCAGTCCGCTTAAAGTCATAAAAGCTTTTACGACTACGAACGACGGAGTTCCCATGTCGAAGCCCTTTGCTTCCACCGGTGAAACCCGGATCAAGCCCCAGACCCTGGAAGTCCTCGCGGAGGGCGTCTACGCCATCACCGCCGAGGGAGACCCGAACTTCGGAGTCGTCGAAGGTGAGGACTTCCTCGTCTGCTTCGAAGCCCTCGCCACCCCGAAGGTCGCCCGGCGAGCTCTCAGCAAGCTCCGCGAGCACACCGACAAGCCGGTGCGCTATCTGGTGTTGTCGCACTACCACGCCGCTCGGGCGCTCGGCGCGAGCGCGTTCGACGCCGACGTGATCATCGCCCACGACCGAACCCGTGCGCTCCTTGAGGAGCGAGGGGAGCAGGACTGGGCCTCCGAACAGGGACGTTTCCCCGTCCTGTTCGAGGAACCCGAGTCGATCCCGGGACTGACCTGGCCCGACATCACCTTCAGCGACAAGCTGTCGATCGACCTCGGCGGTGATCGCGGCGAGTTGCAGCTGCTCCACCTCGGGCGCGGCCACACCTCGGGCGACGTCGTCGCCTGGCTGCCCCGCCACAGGATCCTCTACACCGGCGATCTGGTCGAAACCCAGGCCGCCCTCTACACCGGCGACGCCTATCACCGCGACTGGGCCTCGGAGACCCTCGATCGGGTCGCGGCCTTGGACGCCGAGATCCTCGTCGGCGGACGTGGTGTGATCGCCCGCGGCCGCGAGGCGGTGGCCACCGCGATCGCCCAGACCCGTGGCTTCCTCACCGGGCTCATGGAGGCCGTCGAAACGACGCGCCAACAAGGTGGTGACATCAAGGCCGCCTTCGACGCCGCACACAAAGCGCTCGCTCCGCAGTACGGCAGCTGGCCGATCTTCGAGCACTGCCTTCCCTTCGACGTCGCCCGGCTGTGGGAGGAGTTGGACGGCGTCGAACATCCGACCATCTGGACCCCCGAGCGCGACCGTGAGATCTGGGCTCGACTGCAAGGGTGAGTGAGGACTGATGAACACCGCCACCGAGTGCGTCCGACCGGACGCCCCCGTCATCGTCATCGGCAACGGCCCGGTCGGGCAGACCACCGCGCTTCTTTTGGCCCACTGGGGTATCGCCACGATCGTCGTCGACCAGCGTGCGCAACGGGACCTGGTCGGGTCGAAGGCGATCGCCCAGCAACGCGACGTCCTCGACATCTGGGACGTCCTCGACGGTGCCGGTCGGCAGATCGCCGAGGAGGGCGTGACCTGGAGCCGGTCCCGCACCTTCTACCGCGAACACGAACTCTTCTGCACCGAGTACGTCGAGGACGGCCATACCTTCCCACCGTTCGTCAACATCTCCCAAAGCCGTACCGAGCAGATCCTGGACGAACGGATCGCCGCGACGCCCCTGGTCGACGTCCGCTGGGGCCACCGCGTCGACGACATCGTCCAGCACGACGATCACGTCGAACTGGCCTGCGAAACACCCGAGGGGCGGGTGACGCTGCGCGCCGCCTACGCCGTCGCCTGCGTGGGTGCGCGGGGTAACGAGGTGCGTGAGCTGCTGGGCGTGGAGTTCGGTGGGCGCACTTTCGGGGACCGGTTCCTCATCTGTGACATCCGCGCCGACCTCCCGGGCTGGCACCGGGAGCGCCGGTTCTACTTCGATCCGGAGTGGAACCCCGGACGACAGGTGTTGATCCACCCGTGCCCCGACTCCACGTTCCGGATCGACTGGCAGGTGCCCGAGGACTTCGACCTCGAGGTCGAGGAGGAGACCGGGCGCTTGGACCAGCGGATCCGCCAGGTGATCGGCGACCGGCCGTACGACATCGTGTGGAAGTCCGTCTACCGCTTCCACTCCCGCATCGTCGACCGGTTCCGCGTCGGTCGGGTGCTGCTCGCCGGCGATGCCGCCCACCTCGTGTCGCCCTTCGGCGGCCGGGGACTCAACTCGGGTGTGCAGGACGCTGAGAACGCCGCGTGGAAACTCGCCGCCGTGCTGCACGGCATGGCCGGCGAGGAGTTGCTGGACTCCTACCACGACGAGCGGTACGCCGCGGCGCAGGAGAACCTCGCCATCACCGGGGCGACGATGGAGTTCCTCGTGCCCCAGACCGAAGCGGAACGGGCCCGTCGACTGGACGTGCTGGAGCGGGCCGTCGAGGACCCCGCGGCGCGAAGCGAGGTCGACTCCGGCCGACTGGCCGAACCGTTCTGGTACGTCGACTCGCCGCTGACCACACCGGACCCGGCTCGTCCGTTCGCCGGACGTCCGCCGAAGGGGTCGGTACCGCCCCCGAGCCCCGGTGTCCTCATCCCCGATGCGCCGATCGAGGACCCGGCAACGGGTACCGAGACTCGTCTGCGCGTGCTGGCCCGACGCCGGATCACCGTGCTCACCGGGGATGCCGTCGACGCCGAGGCGCTACGGGAGGAGTTGCTCCGACTGGGACGCGCCGTCCCGGTGTTCCGGGCCGGCGATCTCGGTGGGGAAGTGGCCGGCAGGACCGGCATCAGGGACGACGAGGTGTGGGTCGTACGACCGGACGGTCACCTCGCGGCGACACTGACGTCCCCGCACGCGATTGCGGTGAACGCCGCGATCACGCGGGTTTTCGGATCCCGGGTGTCGACGACGGTGCCGACCGCCCGAACCCCGGTCGAGAACGTGTTTTCCCCGTCCTGAGAGCGCAACACACGTGATCTCGGGACGAGGGAGTAAGGTCCGCGGACGCGTCGACAGTGGACACTGGCGACGCGTCCGCGGCTTCCACGTCTCACATCGCCGTCCGGCGATGTGGCTGGGTCCAACATCACGGATTCGGCCACTGTGGACCCAGTATGCGCTCGGCTCGGCGTTCAACAGGTCGGGCGCGACGACTATCCCGCCATGGCCGGTGCGAGATCGCGCAACGGTTCGGCCAGTTCCCGTTGGAAGAAGTCGAAGAACCCGTCCGGGTCCGGACCGTTGTTCAACAGGACGAGGTGGTCGAAACCGGCGTCACGGTAGGCGCGCGCTGTTTCGAGGTAGCGTTCGGGGTCGGGACCGCACGGCATGGCGGCGGTGATGTCCTCCTCCCGAACCATGGTGGTCGCGGCTTCGAAGTTCGCCGGGTTGGGCAATTCGCTCATCACCTTCCACCCGGTCAGCGCCCAACGGGAGGTCGCCAGTGCCGCCCGCGCCGCTGCCCGCTCGTCTGGGGCCCACGACACCGGCATCTCCCCGTACTTCGGGCCCGCTCCACCGGCTTCGTGATAGGTACTGATGATCTCCGACTCGGGTTCGGTGGCGAACAGGCCGTCACCGAGTTCGGCGGCGATACGCGCCGCCTTCGGCCCCGCGGCGGCCACGGCGATCACCGGGGGCTGTTCGGGGAGGTCGAACACCTGCGCATCGGCGAGGGTGAAATGTTTGCCCTCGTAGGAACGGTAGCCCCCTCGCCACAGCAGCCGGATGATCTCCAACGCCTCCCGTAGCCGTTCGTGACGACCGGGCACGGTCTCGGGGAAGCCGGGACCGACGACGTGTTCGTTGAGACGCTCACCCGAACCGACGCCGAGGGTGAACCGGTTGCCGGACACGAGGGCCAAGGTGGCGGCGGCCTGAGCGATGATCGCGGGGTGATACCGGACGATGGGGCAGGTGACGCCGGTCGCCAGGCCTATCCGGTCGGTCTTCGCGGCGATGGCCCCGAGCGCGGTCCACGCGAAGCACGAATGCCCTTGCACGTCGAGCCACGGGTGATAGTGGTCGCTCATCTCCACGAAATCGAAACCGGCCTGTTCGGCGAGCACCGCCTGGCGAATCAGTTCGTTCGGGCCGAAGGCCTCCGCCGCCAGTTTGTATCCGATGCGCATCGGGTCCTCCCGTTCCCATGGGCCTGCTCGGCGTAGGGGTCTTCCTGCTGACTACCCCGTGCCGACGGCTTGAACATGGCGGGAGGAATCGGTGGTGCTTCGGGCGGCTACCTGCCGTCCGGTGCTCAGCGGTGTGACGGTGTGACGGGGTGACGGGGTGACCGGGAGGACCCGGGAGGACACTGCCCGTGGTCTGGCCCACCACACCTAAGCGTACGTTCGTACACTTCCGGCTGTAGGGTTCCGCGTATGACCGTTGCCGTACCGCGTCGGCCCGCTCCTGTGGACCGGCGGGCGCGCGTTGCCGTCGCCGCTCTGTTCTTCACCAACGGCGCCCTGTTCGCCAACCTGCTACCCAGGTATCCGGAGATCAAAGCGGATCTCGGCATCGACAACGCCGCCTACGGACTCGCGGTCGCGGCTTTCCCGACGGGCGCCATCGCGGCCGGGCTGCTGGCCGGAATGCTCATCCGCCGGCTGGGTTCGGCCCTGGTGGCGGTCGTCAGTACCGTGCTGACCGGTGCGGCGATCGTCGCCGCGGCGTTGGCCGACTCGGCGATGGTGTTCGCCGGGGCGTTGTTCGCAGCCGGGGCCATGGACGCGATCACCGACGTCGCGCAGAACGCCCACGGCCTGCGGGTGCAACGTCGTTACGGACGTTCCATCATCAACTCCTTCCACGCCATCTGGTCCGTCGGCGCCGTCACCGGAGGCTCCATGGCCGCCGGGGCGATCGCGCTCGGCCTTTCCCGGGGGCACCATCTGTTGCTCTCCGCGGCGCTGTTCACGGTCGTCGCGTGCGTCGCCCTACGTTTCTGCCTACCCGGGCCGGAGACGCAGCCTGCTGCGAAACCCGCCGTCGACGACCACGAGACGACACGGCACACGGGGTTGCGCACCGCTTGTCTGCTGACCGCCTTGGTCCTCATCGCGACGGCCGGCACCCTCGTCGAAGACGCGGGCAACTCCTGGGCCGCGCTGTACCTCTCCGACTCGTTGCACGCATCGGCTGCGCTGGCGGCCTCCGGCTACATCGCTTTGGTGGGGGCCCAGTTCGTCGGCCGCCTGCTCGGCGACCGACTCGTCGACCGCTTCGGCCAGCGTGCCGTGGCCCGCGCCGGTGGCCTGATCGCCGCGGCGGGGATGGGGCTGGCGCTCGCCGTGCCCACGGTGCCCGGAACGATCCTCGGTTTCGCCGCGGCCGGACTGGGGGTGGCGACGCTGGTTCCCGCGGCGATGCACGAGGCCGACGAACTGCCCGGGCTCAAACCCGGTCTGGGGCTGACCGTCGTCTCCTGGCTCATGCGCCTGGGGTTCCTGCTCTCCCCACCGGTCGTGGGGGTGATCGCCGACGTGACGAGTCTTCGCGTCGGTCTGCTGGTCATCCCGTTCGCCGGGGCGCTGGTGCTGATGTTCGCCGGAGCGCTACGGCCTCGACGCTGGTGAACGGTGTTTCCCGCACGGTCCCCGACACGCCCGACGGAAGCGTACGGTCGTACGCCTTGGGGGTATGATCAGCACGTGCCGACGGACCACTCCGGGAAGGATTCACAGCCGAGCGTCGACCGCGTCTCGGCGGACGCGTTCCACGAACTCGTCGAGTCTGAGCTCGCCGACAACCAATTGATCGTGCGATCGGTCGATCGGGGGTCCGGTGGTCCACGGCAACGGCGTTGACGCGGCCCAAACGCTCGAGAGCCTGTGAGCCCGCTGCCATGGCAACCGGGAGAACGGATCCGCAGCGCCGCGAACGTATCCTCGCCGCCACCCTCGATCTCATCGCCGAAGAGGGTCTCGCGCGTGTCTCCCATCGGAGGATCGCCGCACGCGCCGGAGTTCCGCTGGGGTCGATGACCTACCACTTCAAAGGCATCGAGGCCTTGGTGCGGGAGGCTTTCCGCCGCTTCACCGACCACATCGTCGCCGTCTTCGACGCGCACCTTTCCACCGCGACCGACCAGGACGAGGCGCGGGCGGCCGTGGTCGACCTCGTGCATGCCCTGTCCGAGGGGAGCCAACGCGACCTCGTGCTCACCCAGGAGCTGTACACCCTCGCCGCACGCCGGCCGGAATACCGACAACTCACCCACGAATGGATGCGCCGCAGCCGCGCCCACCTGGAAAAGCACTTCGACCCGGACACGGCCCGGCAACTCGACGCGCTGATCGAGGGACTGACACTGCACCGCGCCTTGGCCCGCCGACCGCATGATCGGGCACTGACGTTGGAGGCCGTCACCCGCATCACCACGAACCGGCAAGCCAGCGAGTCGCGACCGGAGCCGGGGCCCGTCGCGAAGGCCCGCTGATCGTACGGCGGCGGCAAGGGTGGACGGCGGTCAAGGCCCCGAGCCGTCTTGGCCCCATGGAGAAGGCGGCACGTCCGGTTCGTGCTAGGAGGAGCCGTGTTGGAGAGCCGACTCGACCAGTCGTTCCACGCCCTCGGTCCAGGCGGCACCGTGGCCGGTGAGCACGGTCCGAGCCCCCGTGTCGGCGAGCACGTCCAACGATCTCAGGGCGCGTTCCGGGTCCACGGTGGCCGCGCGGGAGACGATCTGCGGCCTCCGCGTGCCCCGGTACGGATCGAGCGTCACCACGGCATCACCGGCGACGACCGTGTCCCGCTCGGGGAAGTGGAAAGCACAGTGACCCAACGTGTGGCCGGGGGTGAACAGCACCCGGGGCGCACCCGGGACCGACAACGTGGTCTCCCGGATCCGGTGCACCTGTTCGACCGGCCTGGGCCACCACGCCCGGTTCTTCGCGAACTCGGCGACCATCGGCAGGGCCTTGAACTGGGTCAGCAGGTACCACGTGAGCGGGCGGTCACGGCCGTACTGACGTGGGTGCCGGGTCAACGGAATGTCGTTGTCATGGATGTACACCGGCACGCCCACATGGGACCGGAGTCGTTCCGCGAACCCGAGATGGTCGAAATGGCCGTGTGTCAGCAGCAGCGCTTTGATGTCCCGAAGCCGTCTATCCAACTCACTCAGCGCCTGGAGCAGTGACTCCCACGACGTCGGCAGGCCCGCGTCGACGACGGTGAGTCCACTGTCGTCCTCGACGATGAACCAGTTGACATAGGAGTCCTCCACGCAGTGGATGCCGTCGGCGACATTCGTCCGCAGCATCGCCACCTCCTCGTTCGGGCTGGGAGGCGACCACCCTCGTCGAAGGCTTTCCACGTCGCCGTCCGCGGGCGCCCGATGTGGAACGGGCCGGTACACGAGCCGCTCTTCGACTCCGCCATGGGTGGCGGGCGTCGGTGGCGGCCGGTGTGCGTTACCGGCTGGGTCGGAACGCGGCCACCGCGGCCTCGGCGATGGCCTGGTCCTGTTCACCGGTGCCACCGCTGACCCCGACGGCGCCGACGACCTGGCCCTCGTGTTGCAGCGGTATCCCACCCGCGAAGACCATCACCCGTCCCTTGTTGGAGACGTGGATGCCGAAGAACTGCGCACCGGGTTGTGCGTTGCCGGCCAGTTCACCGGTCGAGATGTCGAAGGCACGGGCGGTGAAGGCCTTGTTGATGGAGATGTCCACGCTACCGATCCAGGCCCCGTCCATCCGCGCGTGCGCGACCAGATTGCCGCCTGCGTCGACCACCGCGATGTTGACCGGCTGTCCGATCTCCTGCGCTTTGCGTTCGCCTCCTGTGATGATCTGGCGTGCTTCCTCGAGCGACACGGACGGCAGGTTCCGCATGGCTGTCTCCTCCGCTTTCGGCAGTCCCATCGGCCGCCTACCCGTGGCAGGCGGGATGAAACGTGGCCGGGGTACCGGCCGCGCCGATCCGGCACGAGGTGTCGGCGCGACCGTGGGGCGACACGGGGGTGAGTACGGGCCGCTCGCGGCGTCGAGGACAACGGTGTATTGGCGGTCGCCGTCCTGGGTATCCCCGCGCTGACCGCGACGGAGGGATGGCATGGCCGATCGCATCTTGGATATCTGGGGCGCACGGACACCGCATGCGAAAGACACGCCCTGGCCGGTTCGGGTCGACCTGCATCTGGAGGCCGGTCTGACCGAATCGGACGTGGACCGTTGGGTACAGTCGGCGTGCGTGCTGTGCAGTAACGGCTGTGCCTGTGACATCGCGGTCAAGGACGGCCGCATGGTCGGGATCCGCGGGCGGGCGGGTGATGTGGTCAACCACGGGAGGCTGGGCCCCAAGGGACTCTACGGTTCCTGGCAGTGGAGCCGCACGGACCGGTTGCTCCGTCCCTTGGTGCGACGCGGTGGCGAATTGGTGGAGACCGATTGGGACACCGCGATGAGTCTGATCGTGCGGCGGTCGCGGGAGTTGCTGGACGAGACCGGACCGCTGTCGCACGGTTTCTACACCAGTGGGCAGCTGTTCTTGGAGGAGTACTACACCCTCGCGGTGATCGGCAAGGCGGGCCTGGGAACACCGCATATGGACGGCAACACCCGCCTGTGCACCGCCACGGCCGCCGCGGCGATGAAGGAGAGTTTCGGCTCGGACGGCCAGCCCGGCAGTTACACCGACATCGACTCGTGTGACGCGCTGTTCCTGTTCGGTCACAACATGGCCGAGACCCAGACCGTGCTGTGGACCCGGGTGCTGGACCGGGTGCACGGGCCCGACCGTCCCGTGATCGTGGCGGTCGATCCGCGCCGCACGAAGGTGGCCGATGTGGCGGTGGAATCCGGGGGAGTGCACCTGGCCCCTCTGCCCGGCACGAACCTCGCGTTGCTGAACGGTTTGATCCGAGAGCTGATCACTCGTGGGTGGGTCGATCACGACTACGTCACCGCCCACACCCTCGGCTTCGACGAGCTGGCCACCACCGTGGAGCCGTACACGCCGGAGGAGGTGGCCCGCATCTGTCGGATCGACGCCGACGACCTGCGGCGCGCGGCCGAGGTGTTCGGCACGTCCGATCGTGTGTTGTCCACCGTGTTGCAGGGCTTCTACCAGTCGCCCCAGGCCACCGCGGCGTCCTGTCAGGTCAACAACCTGCATCTGCTGCGTGGACTGATCGGCGAACCGGGCTGCGGCGTCCTCCAGATGAACGGGCAGCCCACCGCCCAGAACACCCGGGAGACCGGTGCGGACGGGGATCTCCCCGGATTCCGTAACTGGGACAATCCCGAACACATCCGGGAGCTCGCCGAGTTGTGGAACGTGGACCCGTTGACCATCCCGCATTGGGCGGCACCCACCCACGCCATGCAGATCTGGCGCTACGCCGAACAGGGTTCGATCCGGCTGCTGTGGATATCCGCGACCAACCCCGCGGTGTCGCTGCCGGAACTTCCACGGATCCGCGACATCCTCGCCAAAGAGGAACTGTTCGTCGTCGTGCAGGACGGCTTTCGGACCGAGACCGCGGAATACGCCGATGTGGTGCTCCCCGCCGCGCTGTGGGGAGAGAAACAGGGCACGTTCACCAACGTCAACCGGACCGTGCACCTGTCGGACAAGGCGGTGGAGCCGCCCGGCGAGGCGCGTTCCGACCTGGACATCTTCCTGGATTACGCCCGGCGCATGGACTTCCGCGACCGCGACGGGGCGCCGTTGCCGCCGTGGCGGACCCCGGAGGAGGCGTTCGAGGCGTGGAAGGAATGCAGCCGCGGACGGTTGTGTGACTACACCGGCCTGTCCTACGACAGGTTGCGTGGCCGCAGTGGCATCCCGTGGCCGTGCAACGACGAGCACCCCGAGGGAAGCGACCGACTCTATGCCGACGGGGTGTTCCCCACTCATCCCGACGTGTGTGAAAGCTACGGTCGGGACCTGCTCACCGGTGGTCTCGTCTCGCCGGAGCAGTACAAGGCGATGCGTCCGGACGGCCGGGCCCTGCTCAAAGCGGCCGAGTACGTCGCTTCCCCGGAGGAGCCCGACGAGGACTTCCCGTTCGTCTGTACCACCGGGCGCACTGTCTACCACTTCCACACCCGCACGAAGACCGGCCGGTCCCCGCGGCTGCGACGCGCGGCGCCCGAGCCATGGGTGGAGCTGTCCGCGCACGACGCGGCCATGCTGGGGATCGGGGAGGGTGATCTGGTGCGTGTCGAATCACCTCGTGGCCGGGTCGAGGCGCCGGCGCGGATCGGCCGTGGTCGCGACGGCGTGGTGTTCCTACCGTTCCACTACGGTTATTGGGACAGCGGTTCACAACGGCATACGCGGGCGGCCAACGAGCTGACCCTCACCGAGTGGGACCCGGTGTCCAAGCAACCGCTGTACAAGGTCAGCGCTGTCCGCGTGACCAAACTCGCCGCGAGCGGACAACCGGCTCCCGCCCCCACCACCGTCGCATCGGCACCTCACGTTCCCGAGGGGATCCCCACCACCACGGGTGACGACGACGTGCGGGAGACCACCACCGCTGCGGAACCGCCCCCGCCGCCGCCGACGCCGGTACGGACGGCGAACGTGCCACACACCGCGTCGAAGGGGTGAGCCCATGCACCTGGCCACCTATCTGGGACTGCTGCACACCTCGCTGACCACCCTCGCCGACGCCTTCCGCCAGGTCGGCCGCGGCCACGGCGACGAGCCCGACGTGTGGCACACCTGCCACTTCCTCGCCGCGCGGGTCGACCGGCAAGCCGACGCCCTGGTCCCGGTGGTGCGGCGTTACGGCGAGCACCGTGAGCCCGAACCCGAACGCCTGTACGCCACCGGCTTGGAGTCCACCCGCAGCGGAGCCGTCGGGTTGCTGCGGGACCTGCAGGACCTCTACACGCTGGCCAGTCTCACCGACGTCACCTGGACGGTCGTGGGACAAGCCGCTCTGGGACTGCGCGACCGTGAACTGCTCGACCTCGTTCACTCCTGCGAACCGGACACCGCGCGGCAACTGTCCTGGCTACGCACCCGGATCAAACAGGCCGCCCCGCAGGCCCTCATCGCGGCGAGCTGAGCGGGAAGCGGCAGGCGGTGTGGTGCGGGCGGTTCGAGAAAACGGCACAACGGTGGTTTCGGTTGTTCTGTTGCGAACACCGTTGTTCCCCGCGGGCGAGGCCATCGACGTGCAGCCGGCCCCACCGCCGCCCGCTACGTGTCGGGATCGCTGGCGCCGACCTCGTCCGGGATGGTGTCGAGCACCTCGGCCGCGGTCGCCCTGGCGGCGGGATCGAGTTCGGCGTGCAGCAAGTGGAACAGCTGTTGTGCGCGTACCGCGGGCCAATCGTGGGGGAGGTGTTCCTTCGGCAGTCTGGGGTCCTGGCGGATGGTCTGCAACCACTCGGTTTCCAACAGCAGTTGTCGGCCGAGGCTGTCCGTCTGGGCGGCGGGCAGTGTGGGACCGCTCCAGCGATGGAGGAAACGCCGGTAATGTGCCGCCACGGCGGCGAGGTCCCACGTGTTGCGGACGAGTTCGGACACGTCGGTCGGGGGTAGCGCACGAGCCTGGAACACCTTCACGTGTTCCGCGGCTTCGAGTCCATTGAGTACCGCATCGGTGTCTACAGGAGACGGTGCTATCCACAATCCGCCCTGCAGACTGCCGAATCCGGCCCACAGCAACCGGGAGCGGAGGACGTGTCGTTGCCGCTGCCAGGACTCCGGTAGGGAGAAGCCCAACAGCGTCCACGTGCCGTCCCACTGTGTGTTCACCGCTCCCATGTGCCAGATGCGGTACTCGCCGTCGTGCAGGATCTCGCGCAGCCGCGGCGTGAGGCCCAGGTACACGTTACGTCCACGTCGGGTGCGATACAGCAGACCGCGTCGCGCCATCCGGCTGAGCGTCGAGCGGGTCGCATGCTCGGAGACCCCTAGGCGACGGAGGACGTCGAGCACGCTCGCCGTGGCCACCTGGACCCCGCGGCGAAGGACATAGCCGCCGAAGAAGGTCAACAGGAGTGTCTGTGGGCGCGGTATGTCGGCCGTTCCGTCGACCTCACCGGGCTCGACTACGAAGAGGTCCTCGGTCACCTGGATAACGTATCAATCTGATATTGGGCAGGCTATTGACTGCCGTGATCAAAATGCCTAACGTTCAGGGCGCAGCACAGTGGCGTGCGCCACTTCCCGGACCCACGAGTCAGGCAGGCTTACGATGTCCGACACGGTTCACCGGAATTCCCGGGTTCAGCTACGCCGAGCCGTCCTGTCCAGCTATCTCGGCAGTGTGATCGAGTACTACGACTTCCTCCTCTACTCGACGGTCTCCGCTCTGGTGTTCAACCGCGTGTTCTTCTCCGAGCTCGATCCCGTGGTCGGCACGGTGGCTAGCCTCGGAACCTTCGCCACGGGGTATCTCGCCAGACCGTTGGGCGGAGTCGTGTTCGGTCACTTCGGTGACCGGCTCGGTCGCAAACGGATGCTGGTGATCACGATGACGATGATGGGCGTCGTCAGCACGCTCATCGGACTGCTGCCCACGTACGCGCAGATCGGCGTTTGGGCGCCCATCCTGCTGGTCGTGCTGCGCGTGCTCCAGGGCATCGCCATCGGCGGTGAGTGGGGCGGAGCGGTGCTGATGTCGGCCGAGCACGCCACCTCACGGCGTGGTTTGTGGGCGAGTTTCACGAACGCGGGTGCTCCCAGCGGCATGGTCCTGTCCACAGTGGTACTGGCACTGGTCTCCGGCGCGGTGAGTGAGCAACAGTTCATCGACTGGGGCTGGCGCATCCCCTTCCTGCTCAGCGCCCTGTTGCTGATCCTGGGGCTGTTCGTGCGGGCGAAGGTGGACGAGACACCGGTCTTCGCCAGCGCCCGACCGAAGCGGTCGGAGTCGCTGCCGTTGCTGGAGGTCCTCCGGCACCATCCCCGCAATCTGCTGCTGGCCATCGGCATCGGTTTCGGTGCCTTCGTGGTCCAGGCGACGCTGACCACGTTCCTGCTGTCCTACGCGGTGGAGGCGGGGTTCACCCGACAGACGGTGCTCAACGTGCTCGCGGTGTCCTCGGTGGGCGCGGTGCTCGGCATCGTGGGCTTTTCGGCACTGTCGGACCGAATCGGCCGCAGGCCGGTCGTGATCGCCGGTGCCATCGGGATGGCGGTGGTGTCCTTCATCCTGTTCCCCCTGATCGACACCGGCTCGGTCGTGTCGCTGACGGTGGCCGTCGTCCTCGGCCAGTCAGTGGTCCACCCGGCCATGTACGGGCCGTTGGCGGCGCTGTACACGGAGATGTTCGGCACCCGGACGCGGTACACGGGGGCCTCCCTCGGTTACCAGGTCTCCGCCACGGGAGCCGGTTTGGCGCCGGTGGTGTTCGCGAGTATGAGCGGCGGGGGAGTCTCCTCGTTGGCGATCTCCGCCCTCATCGCCGCGAGTTGCGTGATCACCGCTGTGTCCATCATGGCCACCAAGGAGAGCCATCGCGCCGAGCTGGGGGAACGACCCGATGCCACGGACGCGCCGGGAGAGCCCGCGGTGCAGAGCTGATCGAATCGACCGTCCCGACGACCTGTTCGTCGGGACGGGATGCGCACGTCAGCGAGGTGGCCGACCGAATCTCCGTGTCGTTGCGCACCGTGGCCGATTGATCACCGTTCCAGAGAGTGAAACGACCTGCTCCCGGTGGTGTTCCGGCCGGAGAATCGGACGCATGACGACCCGCCCGGACAAGCGTGTGCCCGACACCCTGTCGTTTCCGACCAACGCCGTTCACGCGGGCAACGAGATCGACGCCGGATCGGGGGCGATCCGCACCCCGATCATCATGGCCAACTCCTACGCGTTGCCCGAGGACCCGTCTCAGTTGAGCTGGTCAGGCACCGACGTGCCGCTGTACACCCGGAACTCGGGGGCCAACCAGCTCGCTCTCCAGCGCAAGCTGGTGGCGTTGGAAGGCGGGGAGGACGCGGTCGTCCTCGC
>SMEH01000190.1_pt1 | contig 20578 bp, 16 predicted proteins | sample 2456361 | NCBI WGS metagenome assembly SMEH01 (sample SAMN10132587, study PRJNA489261) | soil metagenome | isolation source: day1 control-loamy sand soil ammended | place: USA | reverse complement strand
AGCGTGCCTCCGGGAGTGGCCGCGGTGGTCGCGGCTCTGGTCATCGCCGCGGCCGCCGTGGTCACCGCGGTGGTGCCGGGGCCCCCGTGGTGGCAGGGCGTGCTCGCAGTGCTGTTGGGCTGGCTGGCCGCGGGAGCGCTGCTGGGACACGCGGTACGCCGTTTCGGCGGCGTGACCGGCGACGTCCTGGGCGCGTGCGTCGAGACGGCGACGTTGGTGACACTCGTGGTGTTCTCCGCCTCCGGCCTCGACCCGCTGCGATGACTCCGGTGAGCCACGCAACCCACGCAGCCGTGTCCGCAGCTCACGCAGTCGTGTCCGCAACCCACGCAGCCGTGTCCGCAACCCACGTAGTCGTGTCCGCAAGCTGCGCAGCCGGGTCAGACCAGCCCGTCACTCATCCCGCACAGCCGCGACGAACCGCCGCGCCAACTCGGGATGTCCAGCCCAATGCACGTGCAGGTACGACGCGTGCAGCGTGGCAGAGGCGAACCCTTCCTCCCGGCCGTCCCAGGTCCACGCGGCTGCGGGTCCGGACCGCGGCTCGACGCTCGTGAAGCGGAACTCATGCCCCCGCACCTTCTGGTCCCGCACCGCCAGGACCGAATCGGCGCTCGCCGTGGCGTCGCGGTAACCGAGGGCACCGCCGGCCGTCCGGGCGACCGCATCCAACACGCCGGCCATCGGCAATCCGTCGAACTCGCGGCACAGGTACACCACACCGGCTCGCTCGGCCACGACCGGCATGCCTTCCCCGACGGCCGCCGCGACACGGTGCCGCAGTGCGACATTGGCCGACAGCCCCTCGGCCCGGTTCTCGGGGAAACCGCCCCCGAAGTACAGGCCCGCACACGCCTCGGGCAGCGTCTCGTCCCGAACGGGGTCGAGGTCGACCACCTCGATGCCCGCGGCCTCGAGCAGTTCGACGGTCTCGGTGTAACGGAACGTGAACGTGCCGTCGGAGACCGCCGCGACCACGGGTCGCCGGGCACCGGGTCGCACGTCATCGGTCGGGTCCCATGCCCGCGCGGTCAACTCCGGCGCCGACCGCGCGACCCGGACCACCGCGTCGAGGTCGACCCCGGCGGCCACCCACTCGGCCAGTCGGACCACGAGTCGCTCGGCATCGGCACGGCGTTCGCTGCTCGCGGGCCCGAGGTGGCGTCCCGCCGCACGCACCTCGTCGTCGTGGGGCAACACCCCCAACACCGGGACACCGGTCGGTTCCAGTGCCGCACGGATCTCCTCCTCGTGTGGCCGCGAGTCGACCCGGTTGAGGATCACGCCCGCCACCCGCACCTCGGGGTCGTACCGGACGAATCCCAGCACCGACGCCGCGACACTCCGGCTCGCCGTACTCGCGTCCACCACCAACACCACCGGTGCTCCAACGAGCTTCGCGACATGCGCCGTGGAGGCGTACCCCTCGGTGCCGAGCGCTCCGTCGAACAAGCCCATCACGCCTTCGACGACGGCGATGTCGGCGGTACGGGCACCGTGGAGCAACAACGGCACCACCCGATCCTCCCCCTGCAGGAACGGGTCCAGGTTGCGCGGTGGGAGTCCGGTCGCCAACGCGTGAAAGCAGGGATCGACGAAGTCCGGACCGATCTTGTGCCCGGACACGGCCACGCCACGGGCCCGTAACGCCGCCATGAGTCCGGTGGCGACGCTGGTCTTGCCGTGTCCTGTGGCCGGTGCGGCGATGACGATCCTGGCGACCATGGTGTTCCTCCCGTGTTCCCCGCCATGATCGTGCGACGTTACGGGGAACACCACCATCGACGGATCCGTGGCCGTGTGACCGCCCGTTCCCACGTAGCGGTCGAGCACCGGGGCGGACGGGAGCGGCACCACGCCGCCTCCTCCGAGCACGCCCCGGCGTTGCCGAGACGACCGCCCACCTTCCGCGGCGGTCGTCCCGACGCCGGTTCGGACCTAGTACGGAACCCCCTGCCTGACCTGGACGTAGTCCAACCGGTGTTCGAGCACGGCACCTTCGGGCAGATCGGCCACCAGTTCCAACAGCGAATCGGCCAGGCCTTCCACGTCGACGATGTCGTAACCCTGTTCCTCCACACTCGACCGCAGGACCATGACGTAGTCGTCACGGCTGATGCCGTGCAGAGTGCGCACCATGGCCGTGGTGGTGGCGCGATGGGACGACAGTCCCGCGAACCCACGTCCGCAGCCGCAGCCGCCGTCGGGATCGTCGCGGTCCTTGGCACAGGTCGGCGCTATCCACACGAGTTCCCCCTCGATGCACCAGTGGTAGTCGTTGTCCCGGAAGCCCTGTGTCGCCGACGTGGCCACCAGTGCCTTCACCATCACTTCCTCCCGGTGTGGTCCCGTGTGTACTGCCGTGGTCCATTGCCTATCAGCGGAACCGGGCAGAGGGGGGCCACTGAGCGCGTGTCCCGGAAGGCGAGGAATCGAATTCATCCGGTCGGGTAGTCGCGCGGGCTTTCCGACGACGCCGGGCACACGGCACCCCGCGAGGCCGACCCCACCAGCCGCGCGTACTTGCCCAGCACACCCCGGTGGGCGATCCCCGGTGGCCGCCAGCCCTCTCGACGCCGAGCGAGTTCCGCGTCGTCCACCCGCAACTCCAGTGTCCTCGTCGACAGGTCGGCCACGATCGGATCGCCGTCACGGACGAACGCGATCGGTCCACCGTGTGCCGCTTCGGGTGCGACGTGCCCGACGCACAGCCCGGTGGTGCCGCCCGAGAAGCGGCCGTCGGTCAGCAGCAACACGTCACGACCGAGCCCCGCCCCTTTGATCGCACCGGTGACGGCCAGCATCTCCCGCATCCCCGGCCCACCACGCGGCCCTTCGTTCCGGATCACCACGACATCGCCCGCGGACAACTCGTTCAGCGCCGCCATCGCCGCCTGTTCGCCGTCGAAGACGCGGGCCCGGCCCTCGAAGCGAGTGGCGTCGAAACCGGCGCTTTTCACCACGGCGCCCTCCGGCGCGAGACTGCCGTACAGGATGGTGATCCCCCCGGCGGGGTGGAGGGGGTCGTCGAGTCGGCGGATGACGGTCCCGTCCAGTTCGGGTGGGTCGATCTCCGCGAGGTTCTCCGCCACCGTCCGCCCGGTGACGGTGAGGCAGTCGCCGTGCAACAGCCCCGCCTCGAGCAACGCCCGCATCACCGCCGGCACCCCGCCGACCCGGTCGACCGTCGCCATCACGTACCGCCCGAACGGCTTGACGTCCGCCAGGTGCGGAACGCGATCACCGATCCGGGAGAAGTCGTCCAACGACAGCGGTACCCCGGCTTCGTGCGCGATCGCCAGTAGATGCAACACGGCGTTGGTGGAGCCGCCGAAGGCCATCACCACCGCGATGGCGTTTTCGAACGCCTCCCTGGTGAGGACGTCGGTTGCCGTGATCCCCCTGCGCAGCAGCTCGACGGCGGCCTCCCCGCTGGCACGGGCCAGAACGTCCCTGCGCCGATCGACCGACGGGGGACTGGCCGAGGACGGCAGCGCCATCCCCAACGCCTCCGCCGCGCACGCCATCGTGTTGGCCGTGTACATGCCGCCGCACGCACCCTCGCCGGGACACACGGCGCGCTCGACCCGTTCGACGTCCTCGGCGCTCATCAGCCCACGGGAACACGCGCCCACGGCCTCGAACGCGTCGATGATCGTGAGCTCCCGATCGTCGACGCGTCCCGGCAGCGTCGATCCCGCGTAGACGAACACGGCGGCGACGTCGACGCGGGCGGCGGCCATGAGCATGCCGGGCAGACTCTTGTCACATCCGGCGAGCAGCACCGCGCCGTCCAGTCGCTCGGCCTCCAGCACCGTCTCGACCGAATCGGCGACGACCTCGCGCGACACCAGGGAGAAGTGCATGCCCTGATGTCCCATGCTGATCCCGTCGGAGACCGAGAGCGTGCCGAATTCCAGTGGATATCCGCCGCCGGCGTGCACACCCTGTTTGCTCGCCTCCGCGAGCCTGCGTAGCGACAGGTTGCACGGGGTGATCTCGTTCCACGACGACGCGATCCCCACCTGCGGTTTCGCGAAGTCGGCGTCACCCATCCCCACCGCCCGCAACATCGCCCTCGCGGCCGTGCGTTCGAGACCGTCGGTGACCTCCCGGCTGCGGGGTCTGGGGTCGACGGGGTGTGCTTCGGCCATAGGGCCATCATGGGTGCGAGGGGCGGCAGGCACAATTTCGTGTCGTGGCTGACAGGATGTCCCTTCATGACAAGATCGCCGACGAACTAGGTGTCCGCCCCGAACAGGTCCGCGCCGCCGTGGCCCTGCTGGACGACGGTTCGACGGTGCCCTTCATCGCGCGCTACCGCAAGGAGGTGACCGGGGGCCTCGACGACACCCAGTTGCGCACGCTCGAGGACCGCCTGCGGTACTTACGCGAACTCGAGGAACGGCGCACCGTGATCCTCGAGTCCATCCGATCCCAGGGCAAGCTCACCGAGGAGCTCGAGGCCCAGATCATGGCCGCCGAGGAGAAAGCGCGCCTGGAAGACATCTATCTGCCCTACAAGCCGAAACGTCGCACCAAGGCCCAGATCGCCCGCGAAGCCGGCCTCGAACCGCTGGCCGACAGCCTGCTGTCCGACCCCACCCAGGACCCCACGGCCGCCGCGGAGGCGTTCGTGGACCCCGATGCCGGCGTCGCCGACGCCGACGCCGCTCTCGCCGGGGCCCGCGCCATCCTCGTGGAGCGTTTCGCCGAGGACGCCGACCTCATCGGCGAACTGCGGGAGACGATGTGGTCCCAGGGTTGGCTGACCTCGAAAGTGCGAGAGGGCAAGGAGACCGAGGGCGCCAAGTTCGCCGACTACTTCGACTTCGCCGAACCGCTCGCGAAACTGCCGTCCCACCGCATCCTCGCCCTGTTCCGTGGGGAGAAGGAGGAGATCCTCGACCTCACCACCGAACCGACCGAACCGGGGGGCGAGGCCGACCACTACGAGGCGCGCATCGCCGAGCGATACGGCATCACCGACGCGGGCAGGCCCGCCGACAAATGGTTGCGCGACACCGTGCGTTGGGCCTGGCGCACCAAGATCCTGCTGCACCTGGGCATCGACCTGCGGATGCGACTGCGGCAGTTCGCCGAGGACGAGGCCGTGCGGGTGTTCGCGGCCAACCTGCGTGACCTGCTGTTGGCCGCACCCGCCGGCTCCCGGCCGACCATGGGCCTCGACCCCGGTTACCGCACCGGGGTGAAGGTGGCCGTCGTGGACGGCACCGGCAAGGTCGTCGCCACCGACACCATCTACCCGCACAAACCGCAGGACCGGTGGGACGAGGCGTTGGCCACGCTGGAACGCCTGGCCCGGCAACACCGGGTCGAACTGATCGCCATCGGCAACGGAACCGCGTCCCGGGAGACCGACAAACTCGCGGGCGAGCTCGTCAAACGGCATCCCGACCTGGGGCTCACCAAGGTCATGGTGTCGGAGGCGGGCGCGTCGGTGTACTCCGCGTCGGCGTACGCGGCGCAGGAACTACCCGACCTCGACGTGTCGTTGCGGGGAGCGGTGTCGATCGCCCGACGTCTGCAGGACCCCCTCGCCGAACTCGTCAAGATCGACCCCAAGTCGATCGGCGTCGGCCAGTATCAGCACGACGTGGCCGAGTCGAAATTGTCCCGCTCGCTGGACGCCGTCGTGGAGGACTGTGTGAACGCCGTCGGCGTCGACCTCAACACCGCCTCCGCGCCTCTGCTCGCCCGGGTGTCGGGTATCGGGACGAGCCTGGCGGAGAACATCGTCGCCCACCGCGACGCCAACGGTCCCTTCCGTACCCGCGCCGCCCTCCGGGACGTGCCGCGGCTCGGGCCGAAGGCCTTCGAACAGTGTGCGGGCTTCTTGCGCATCCCAGACGGGGACGACCCGTTGGACGCCTCCGCCGTGCACCCCGAGTCCTACCCCGTGGTGCGGCGCATCCTCGACGAGACGAAGGTCGGCATCCGCGAGCTCATCGGTGACTCCCGCACCCTGCGTTCGCTGCGGCCCGAGAAGTTCACGGACGAGAAGTTCGGCCTGCCCACGGTCACCGACATCCTCGCCGAACTGGAGAAACCCGGCCGTGACCCCCGTCCCGAGTTCAAGACGGCCACCTTCGCCGAGGGCGTGGACACCCTGGAGGACCTCAAGCCGGGCATGCGCCTGGAGGGAGTGGTGACCAACGTCGCGGCGTTCGGTGCTTTCGTCGACATCGGTGTCCACCAAGACGGCCTCGTGCACGTCTCCGCCATGTCGCATCGGTACGTCTCCGACCCCCGGGACGTCGTCAAACCCGGCGACGTGGTGACGGTCAAGGTGCTGGACGTGGACGTGCCGCGGAAACGCATCTCGCTCACGCTGCGTCTCGACGACGATCCCCGATCCTCGGGAGAGGGTCGCCGTTCCGGGCGACAGGGCGACGGGCAGCGGCACCCCGGCAAGCAGGGCCAGGGTAAACAGGGCGCCCGCAAACGCGACAACCGTAAACCTCCGGCCGGTGGGGCCATGGCCGAGGCGTTGCGTAAGGCCGGTTACGGGATCTGAACCTGTAGCCGGATCACCAGCGCGGCGCATGGCGGGCCGGGCTCGATAGGCCGACAATGGGGCAATGACGTCGACCCCAGGACTGAGCCCGGCCACCCGCTCGCGTTTGGAACGCGAACTCGAACAGTTGCGCAAACAACGGGCCGAATTGCTGCCCCGGCTCGGTGAGGACCCCCTCGGCGACAGCGCCGACCAGGCCGATCTGGTCGAACGTTCCGAAGTGGTCTCGCGACTGGACCGGCGCATCAACGAGGTCGTCGACCTACTGCACGGGCAGATCTCGACCGAGTCCGAAGGTGGTCTCCCCTCCGGTACCAAGGTCACGCTCCGCTTCGACGACGGCAGTGTCGAGGACATGGTCGTGGTCGGTGTCGCCGCCGAGGCCGATGAGGACGACACCTCGACGTTGACGGCCGACAGTCCGCTCGGCCAGGCCCTCGCGGGTCATCAGGAGGGTGACACGGTCACCTACCGCACCCCCAAAGGCGAGGTCACGGCGGAGATCGTGAAGCTCACCCCACCCCGGTGAACCGGCCCCCTCGGACGGCTCCGCCTCGGCTGGGCCGGCTGAGGCGGATCAGGTCGGTCGAGGCAGGCAGGTGCATCAGACACAGTCGCGGGGGACGACGCTTTCCCAGTTGCGGGACATGATCCGTTTGGTGCCCTCGTAGGCGTCGAGCCTGGCGTGCAATCGGAACTCCGTACGCGTACACGACAACTCCTGGTGCGTCACCGTGGTGGCCTCCCAATCCCCCCTCGCGAACCCGATGGTCCACTCCGTCATGCCACTCACGGTCTCGAAGTCGTCGGCCACCGAGACGTACCGCTCGTACGCCGACCTGGTGACCTCGAGGCCATGGTCCTCGAACACGAGGGTCCCGGAGTCCTTCACGATGTCCAATTTCGCCTCGTAACCCACCATGTCCCGGGAGACGGTCCAGCCGTACCTCGTCGGACGCGCCCGCCTCGTGCGCAACGGAGTAGCGCCCTCGGGCTCCCCGAAACGGGGAACCGGTTCCTCGACCTCGGCCTTACGGATCGGGAGCGTCACCGAACTCGACCCCGTCCACACGGACAACTGCGCCGGCTCCGGCGGTGGCCACGCCAACGGCCAGTACGACGACGACACGGACAACCGGATGCGGTGTCCCGCGAGGAAACGCTGCGCCATGGCATTGCAATCCACGTTCACCCGACATCGCCGTCCGGGCGTCAGGGGACGTGGATTCTCGTGCCCGTCACGATGGGTGAGGTTGAACAACCCGTACGTCACCCGGGTGGCCTTGCCGTCCGGGAGGACGTCCGACAACCGCACCGCCACCATGGCCACCGGTCTGTCGGCGGCGATGTCCAACGTCACCGTGGGCGCGCCGAGGATCTCGACGTCCTGCTCCAACGGTTCCGTCTCGAACACCAGGGAGCCGCCGTCCTCCTCCCGCTGGTCGTACGGCAGATCGGGTGGGGCGTTGTACGACGCCCATTTGCCCGCGAACCGACCCACCGACAGCGGCGACTGCACGGTCAGCCTCTCGACCCGGACCTCGTCACCCTCACCGGCGATGCGATGCCGCGCCAGCGGGAACTCGACGTTGCGCACATGCGGCGAAGGCCAGCCCGGCTCCCCCACCCAGCGCCCGGGCCGCTCGTGATAGGACGTCGACGGCGGCACGCTGTCCTGCATCCAGGTGACCAGCATGGGCCCGTCGAGGACACCGTTGTCCGCCCCCTTGAGCCAGTGATCCCACCAACGCACCAGTTCCTGCAGGTAACCGATCGCGGGGCCGGGTACGCCGAGGTGCGGGTACTTGTGCGACCACGGGCCGATCAGCCCCTTGCGCGGTACGTCCAAATTGGTCAACAGCCGCACCACCGCGTTCGAATACCCGTCGGCCCAGCCACTCGTGGCCAGCACGGGACACCGCACATCGGCGTAGTTCTCCTTGACCGACGCGTGGGCCCAGTAGCGGTCCCGGCGTTGATGATGCAACCACGTCTCCATCCACGGCCCGCTGGCGTCGACGCGTTCGCGCCACATCTCCCGCCACCGCTCCCCCACCAACGCCGGATCCGGTGGCAGGGTGCTGTAGGCCAACATCGTCCCGGACTCGGCGAGGTTGTCCGACAACATGCAACCGCCCATGTAATGGAAATCGTCGGCGTACCGATCGTCGGTGAACGACGAGATGGCGATGGCCCGCAGATTCGGTGGTCTCCGCGCCGCCACCTGCAACGCGGCGAACGCACCCCACGAGATGCCGAACATGCCGAGCTCACCCGTGCACCACGGCTGCTCCGCCAACCACGCGAGCACGTCCTCGGCGTCCCGCTGCTCCTGCTCCAGGTACTCGTCGGTGAGCACGCCTTCCGACTCACCCGTCCCCCGGATGTCCACACGCACACACGCGTAGCCGTGCCCCGCCAGATACGGATGGTGGATCGAATCCCGGATCGCCGTGAGGTCCCGTTTGCGGTACGGGATGTACTCCAACAGGCCGGGCACGGGTGTCCGGCCGGAATCCACCGGACGCCAGATCTTGGCGGCCAGCCGGGTGCCGTCCGACACGGTGATCCAGACGTGCTCGTCCACGGCGACGTCATGGGGCAGCGAATCGACCTCGTGGAGCACTCCTACCTCCACCCTCTCCTCAGGCGGCGAACTCGAAGGGCAGGCCTTCGACACAGCGCGCGTACTTGTCCACCAGTTCCCGCTCATCCCGAGCGCCGACGAACACGTGGGCGAGCTCGTAGCTGTAGCTGTCCTGGCTCGGCAACTCGGACAACCACCGACCCTCTTGCGCGATCACATCGACCTCGACGCCGTCGAGCTCACCCCGCAGGCGTTCGATGTCCTCCGGGCCCGGTACCGAGGACACCAGCGCATCGGAGAACCGGCGGTGGTACCACTTGGCCGCGATGTCGTACGGCCCCTCCCCGGAGGGGAGTTCGGGAGCGCGCCCGAGCCCCAGCTGCACCATCGCGTAGTGGTTGGGGCAGCCGTCGACGAACTCGAACAACTCGGCGTGCGACTGCGAATGCCGCGGATTGATCTCCAACAGGGTGACGCCGCCGGACCGGGGGTCGTAGAAGAACTCGATGGAGAACGTCGACTCGTCCAAACCGACCCGCGTGATCACCCGGCGCGAGACGTCCCGCAGCCTCTGCTGTACCGCTTCCGGTAGCTGCGACGGATACTGGTGTCGGAGGAACGACGGGCTCTCGGGGTAGTCGATCGAGTCGAGCACGCCGTACACCACGACGTCGCCGTTGTGCACGTATCCCTCGGTGGCGCACTGCTCGCCGGACAACGCCTCCTCCGCAAGACACGCCTGCCCGCCCACCTCCCTGATCGCAGCGGGCAGGTCGAGGAGTCGCAGGACCGCGTCGAACGCCTTACCGATACGTCCGACCCCCGCACGGATACGACGCACCGCGTCCTCGAACTCGGCTTCGTCCCGGGCCAAGAACGCCAGATTCGACGAGTACGACTTCACCGGCTTCAGCCACATCGGATAACGCATGCCTTCGGGCGGGGTCGGTCGTCGCTCGCGCAGATCGACGATGCCGAAAAGCGGGTACTCGTCGATCGACTCCCGTTGTTCCAGCCGGGACCAGTACTTGTGTTCGCACTTCACCACCGACTCCAAGGACGGCCCGGGAAGGCCGTAATGCTCGCACAACAGCACGTGCAGTACGGAGGACGGGAAATCCCAGTAGGACACGATCGCGTCGATCGGGCCGGGGAATTCATCCAGCTGGGACACCGCGGCGTCGAACAGTCGACCGATGTCGACCTGGCCGAACTGGATGTCGTCGACGGCGAGCAGCTGGTGGAACCGGTAATCCTCGGCTTTGGGCACGGCGTGCAGCGTGCGCAGATTCCCTTCGTTCAGGGCGAGCACGAAGATGTTCTTCACACTAATGGGGGTTTCCTAACGGAGGTCACGTAAACGCTCGCATTGAGTAGCCGTGTCCGCAGTCTGCGTAGCCGTGTCCGCAGCCCGGGTAGCCGTGTCCGCAGCCCGGGTAGCCGTGTCCGCAGCGAGAGGGGGAGCACTGTTCGACAGCGGGTTCGACATTCGACAGGGGAACTGGCCTAGCACCACGATCTGCGAAGACACCGGCATGATCTGCGGACACGGCGACGTAGTTCGCGGACACGGCGACGTAGTTTGCGGACACGGCGACGTAACCCGCGGACACGGTGTCAGCGCTTTCCTGCGGCTCTTCTGAAGGCGCCTCGGGGCTCCTCCCGCGAACCGAAGTCCACCACGTCGTGCCCGAACGGCATGCCGATGAGCCAGTCACCCAGTACCCGCACCGTGCGGTTCAGCATCGGGATCTGCGTGGCGTAGTAGGCCCGCCGCAACGTCCACGCCAACGAACCGTTGATCTTGCAGCCCAATACCTCGGCCACGGCCTTGTTCTTACCGAGTGTCACGAACTCGCCGCGGCTTCGGTAGCGGAACGACTTCACGGCTTGGCCGCGGACCGTGCGCAACAGGTTGTCCCCGAGCTGTCGGGCCTGCCGCACCGCGTACTGGGCGGAGGGCGGACAGGTCCCTCCCTTCACCAGGTCGGGCACGGCCGCACAGTCCCCCGCCGACCAGATGTTGGCGTGCCCGTTGACGCGCAACGTGTCGTCGACGACGACCCTGCCGCGTTCGTCCACGGGAAGGCCGAGTTCACCGAGGATGCTCTGCGGTCGTGTTCCCGCCACCCAGACGAGTGTGTCGGTGGTCAGTTTGGTGCCGTCGGACAGTTGCAGCCGACCGTTCTCGGCCGACTCCAACAGCGTGCCGGTACGGATGTCGATACCTCGCGCGGTGAGTTCGGTGGTCGCGAGTTCGGCGAGATCGTCACTGACGGTGCCGAGGATGCGGTCCATCGCCTCGATGAGGATCCACCGCATCTCAGCGGGGTCGAGGCCGGGATAGCCCTCCAACACGTCCACGGCCATGTCCTGCAGTTCGGCGATCGCCTCCACACCGGTGTAGCCGCCGCCGACGAACACGAACGTCAAGGCGCATCGGCGTAGTTCGGGATCGTTGGTGGCATGGGCGAGCTCCAACTGCCCCAGTACGTGATCACGGAGGTAGGCGGCCTCGGCGAGGGAGTTGAAGCCGATGCCGTGGTCGACCAGCCCCGGGATGGGCAGCAGTTTGGACGTCGCGCCCAGACCGAGTACGAGTTCGTCGTACTCGAATTCCCGCGTCGGCCCCGCGGGTGGTTGCACGGTGGCCACACGCCGTTCGACGTCGAGTCCGGTGAGGGTGCCGGAGACGAACTGCGACTTCCGCAGCACCGCCCGCAGCGGTACCACGGCATGCCGTGGTTCGAGTGTCCCGGAGGCCACCTCGGGCAACAGCGGCCGGTACACCATGAAGTTCTCGGGGTTCACCACCGTCACCTCGACTTCGCCGGGCTGCATGTTCTTCTGCAGCTGCAGCGCGGTGTAGAGGCCGACATAGCCGCCCCCGGCGATGAGAATGCGTTTCGGCATACGGGACCTCCAAACGATCGTTTTCGCCCCCGCGCTAGGCGTTGACGAGGTAGACGATCAGATAGGCGAGAAAGAAGCCGACGACGAGCACCACGGTCGCGATGACGATGATCACCCAGGTCACGGCCATCTTGCGGGTCTGTCGCGGTTCCCGATGGGTTGTGGCGAACGTCTGCGAGGAGTCCGGAGGCGTGTCCCCGGGACTCACCCCACCACCGGGTTCGAGCCCCGGTGTGGTCCGCGGATCAGGGTCGGGACCCTGTGCGCTCATGACCGCCTCCCGTTCCCGGCTTCGACGTGACCGAGTGGTCGTCCGTCCTCCGGATGGTCGCGGGATACCCGGTCGGACGATCGTCAACCCGGTGTTTCACCCGAGTGGTTCAGGGGTACATCCGCACGACGGCAGACGGTAAGGAGGCCGCACATGCACCGGGAAAGTGACGCCCACAGCCCCCGCGAGGATGACGCGCTGAAGGCCGAGTTGCAGGGCATGATGAAGGCCAACCGTCCGACCCGGGCCGAGGAATGGCGTGACCCGGAACCGCCTGCAGACGACGACTACACGGTCCCGCCGTTCGACGAACCGCTCGGTGAGGAGACGGAGGAACGCTGACGCCGAGGGACGGTGAAACCCTCGGAGACGTCGCGGAGAAATCGGTAGGAAGTCGGAAAGGATCACGTCGCCGCGCAAGTCTCACCCGGAGGTGAGGCCTGCGCGGCGGCGATGTCCGTGAACTCTATTCGCGACCACGCACGATCGTGGGTTCCAGCTCCTCGTCGTCGTCGAACGCGAACGATGTGACGGTCGTACGTCCGGTGAGGTGCTGGGGCCCGGTGGGGACGGCGTCACCCGGCCCGCAGGGTGACGAGTCGGCGGTCGCCGGCCGGACGGGGTCGAGGTCGATGTCGCGCATCGCTCGCTCCTCTCACGTCGCAAGTGGATGATCTTGCTGATATACCCGGCGGAGGAGACGGAAAACCCGGCGAACGCCGTCCCGGGTGGAGAATCGATTCGGGCGGGTTCGAGACGACCTCGGGACAGCGATGCGCGACCGGATGTCATCCTGTGGCGTGCTACTTGAGGTACGCGATCACATGACCGCGGTCATGGAACCCACGAGAACCGTGGGAGGGGGATCAGATCAGGGGCGGCGCACCGGCTCCGTGGCGGAGGCCCATTCCTGGTAGCGCCGGGCGAACTCTGCGTCGGCGTCGTGTCGGCCGGAGAGATGTTGCAGGTCGTCGAGCGCGGGGTCGATCACAGCGGCACCCGTGGCGAGGCAGTTACGTAGGGCTTTGAGGTCGGCGACGAGGTCAGCTGCTACTTCCGACTGCTCCACGGAGCGGGGTGCGTGGCCTGCGATGCTGTCCACCGTGATCGCGAGTGTCTTCGTCAATCGTGCCGCGCTGCGGACAGCCGCACGCAGGGAATGGACGTCACCGCTGTGCCGGGCGAGAGCCGTGCAGGCACGCCGGAACCCTTCCTCAGCCCTTTCCATGACTTCCGCGAACGGCGAGGAGTCGGAGGAAAGGGATGTCTCGGGCACGCGGTTGTCCAAAACAGTCACGACAGTGTCACCCACTTCTACTGAGCGTTTTCGGTTACTTAGCTGCCGATCTGCATAAAATTTATATCGGCCAGTAGAGATTGGGTCAACTGAACACGCTAGTTAAACTGTAGGGATAGTGTCGGACTACGTTGCTGGGAGCATGCCGCGATGAACCTGCGGAAGCTCGATGACGAGCATTACCCTGCCTTCAGCACCGGGCAGGCCGCCGAACTGCTCGGCGTGGAACAACCGTTCCTGCGCAGCCTCGACAACGCCGGCGTCGTCACGCCGCAGCGGTCGAGTGGTGGCCATCGCCGTTACTCCCGCTACCAACTCAGCGTCGCGAGTCGGCTACGGGAGTTGTTCGACGAGGGGCACACACTCACCTCCGCGCAGCGCATCCTGCGCCTGGAGACGGAGCTGACCGAGGCGAAGGCCGAGATCGCCCGGCTCAAGGAACGCCTGAGGGAGCTCGGGGACGACGTCGACCCGGACGACCACTCGGAAGGACCAACCGGCGACAGCACGGAGTGAATGCCGGCCGCTCGCATGGCATCGCCCGCGCACGAGGGCGACCATCGAAGGCATGGTGCTGGACAACCGGTCAGCGTCGAATCCCCCCGCGGACGCCACACCGCGTTCCCGGCCGGGCGATCCCTCGGCCAACGTCTCGGAAGCCCCACCGAACACCCATGCGGACCGGGTGGCGGCGCTGCGTACACAATGGGACGCGCAACCGCCCGACACGCCGATCCGGCTGGCCAAGCGGACCTCCAACCTGTTCCGTCCCAGGACCCGGACGACGTCGCCGGGCCTGGACGTCTCGTCTTTGACCCACGTACTCGACGTCGACCCGGTGGCCCGTACCGCCGACGTGGAGGGCATGGTCACCTACGAGCAGCTCGTCGACGCGACCCTGCCCCACGGCCTGATGCCACTGGTGGTCCCGCAGCTGAAGACGATCACCGTGGGTGGGGCCGTGACCGGTCTCGGCATCGAGTCGTCGTCGTTCCGCAACGGCATGCCCCACGAGTCGGTGCTGGAGATGGAGATCCTCACCGGCGACGGCGAGGTGGTGCTCGCACGTCCGAGCAACGAACACTCCGAGCTGTTCTTCGGCTTCCCCAACTCCTACGGCACGCTCGGCTACGCGCTGCGACTGCTCGTCGAACTGGAGCCCGTACGGCCCTACGTGCGGCTGCGGCATCTGCGGCACAGCGATCCGCGCACCTACTTCGCCGAACTGGCGCGGCACTGCGCCGAGGGCGACGCGGACTTCGTCGACGGGACCGTCTTCGGTCCCGACGAGCTGTACCTGACGTTGGGCACGTTCACCGACGAGGCCCCCGCCACGAGTGACTACACGTGGCTGGACGTCTACTACACCTCCATCCGCGAGCGGGACATCGACTACCTGCACACCAGGGACTACCTGTGGCGCTGGGACACCGACTGGTTCTGGTGCTCCCGTGCGCTCGGGGTCCAGCACCGGTTGGTCCGCCTGTTGCTGGGACCGGACCGACTGCGTTCGGACAACTATTGGAAGATCGTCGCCTTCGACCGCAGGCACGGCGTGTCCCGACGCGTGAACCGTCTGCTGGGCAGACCTCAGCGCGAAGCGGTGATCCAGGACATCGAGGTGCCCGTCGACGCCGCTGCCGATTTCCTGGACTTCCTGCACCGTGAGGTCCCGCTCAGTCCGGTGTGGATCTGCCCGGTGCGGCAGCGGCACCCCGACCGGCAATGGCCGTTGTACGAATTGGACCCACACACGTTGTACGTGAACTTCGGTTTCTGGGGAACGCTTCCCGTGCTGCCCGGCCGGGGACATGATGCGCGCAACCGGCTGGTCGAGCAGAAGGTGACCGAGCTCGGTGGGCGTAAGTCGCTGTACTCGGAGGCCTTCTACGACGAGCGGACCTTCTGGCGGCTGTACAACGGCCCGGCATACGAACGCCTCAAGCACCGCTACGACCCGCAAGGCCGGCTGCTGGACCTCTACAGCAAGTGCGTCAAGGCCGAATGAACCCTGGAATCGGCGTCTCGGAGGGAGTGGAGTCAGGTGAGCAGCTCGACGTCCGACATCGCGAACGCATCGACCGCTTCACCGAAGACGGGGAACGGCAGGCCCGGCTCGGTGAGCCCGTCACCGGTGAGCGGTGTCTGCACCCCACTCGCCCGCTTCCTCGACCCCGAAGACCCGGTGGCGATCACCGCCTACGACGGCAGCGTGGCGGGCAATCCGTCGGCACCGCTGCGCATCGAGATACGGTCCCCCGCCGCTTTCGGTTACCTGCTCTCGGCGCCGGGTGAACTCGGCCTCGCCCGCGCCTACGTCACCGGGCACCTCGACGTCGTGGGCGGCGTGTACGACGTGATCCGAGCGCTGACGGCCGTGGTGGAGCGGTTGAGCACCGCCGAACGACTGGCGATCCTGCGGGAACTGGGCCCACGGCACCTGCGCTGGTTGCCGGTCCCGCCCGAGGAGGCCCCGAGCAGGTTGCGGCGGGCCCTGCACGGAATACGGCATTCGAAGGGCCGCGACAGCATGGCGATCTCGCGGCACTACGACGTGTCCAACCGGTTCTACGAACTGGTGTTGGGGCCGTCGATGGCCTACACGTGCGCGTGTTACCCCACCGCCGACGCCGACCTCGAACAGGCGCAGTACCACAAGTTCGACCTGGTGTGCCGCAAGCTGGGCCTGCGACCGGGGATGCGACTGCTCGACGTCGGCTGTGGTTGGGGTGGCATGGTGGCGCATGCCGTCGAGCACTACGGAGTCCGTGCCGTGGGCGTGACGTTGTCCCGGGCACAGGCCGAATGGGCCGAGGAGGAACTGCGGCGGCGTGGCCTGTCCGACCGCGCGGAGATACGGCACGACGACTACCGGAACGTCAGCGAGACCGGTTTCGACGCCGTGTCCTCGATCGGTCTCACCGAGCATGTCGGCGCCCGCAATCTGCCGGGTTACTTCCGGTTCCTCGCGGCCAGGTTGCGAGACGGCGGCAGGCTGCTCAACCACAGCATCACCCGTCCGACCACCCGGGAGAGGAACCGGACGGGCCCGTTCATCGACCGCTACGTCTTCCCCGACGGCGAGCTTGAGGCCGTGGGCACCATCGTCTCCGCCATGCAGGACAACGGCTTCGAAGTGCGCCACTCGGAGAACCTGCGGGAGCACTACGCGCGGACGTTGGCCGCGTGGTGCGCGAACCTCGACGCGCACTGGACCGAGGCCGCCGGTGAGGCCGGGGTCCGCCGAGCCCGGGTCTGGGCGCTCTACATGGCCGCCTCCCGGTTGTCGTTCGAGCGACGCCGGATCGAGTTGCATCAGGTCCTGGGGGTGAAGACCCCGGCAAGCGGTGAGGCGTCGATGCCGATGCGTCCGGACTGGGGCGTGTGAATCCCCTCGGTCCGGCTCGGTCCGCACGTCGCCTCAACCGCACTGCTCCGATCGGACCAAGATCATTCCACCCGATGACATTCGGTGCTACTTTCGGTGGTCGATCGACTACTTGATCATGGCAATTGAGCCGTCGTGGCCGCCGAGGAGTGCTGCATATGACGCCGCGTATGTCCTGGTTGGACCGTACGGGTGAGACGGTACGAAGCCTACTGACCGACATGGCAGACGATCCGAACGGACAGTTCGAATCGTCCGTCTACGAAACCGGCCGCCTCGTCACCCTGGTCCCCTCACTGCCGGGACACGAAAAACGTGTGCGTTATCTGCTGCGCACCCAACGAGCGGACGGCCGCTGGGGCGGCCCCGGGGACTACGACCTGGTCTCCACCCTCAGCGCCACCGAGGCACTGCTCACCGAAAGGTGCCGGCCCACCGCCCAATCCGCCGTGGCCTCCGCCGCCGACCGCGGTGTCGAGGCGTTGTCCCGGAGGCTGAGCGAGATCACGACCCTGCCGGACACCGTGGCCGTCGAAGTCATGGTCCCCGCGTTGGTCTCCGACATCAACGACCATCTGGCACGACTCGGCCGAAACCCGCTGCCCGTACCCGAGGGCACGCGGGCCGACCTGCTCGACTCCATCCGCGACGCCCTGGCCCAAGGCCACGCGCTACCGGAGAAACTGCTGCACTCCCTGGAGCTTTTCGGCGAACCCGCCCGAGGCGCCGCCTTCGTGGAACCCGTCGACGGCCGGATCGTCGGCTGCTCCCCCGCCGCCACGGCCGCCTGGCTCGGCGACGACGCCGTACGTGAAGGACACCATCCCGCAGTGGGGTACCTGCTGTCGGTCCACCGTGACGACGGCGGTGTCCCCCTGGCGGCACCACTGACGGTCTTCGAACGGTCGTGGATCCTGTCCACACTGGTCGAGGCGGGGGTTCCCCTGACAGCGCCGCAATCGGTGCTGGACGGTCTCGCGCGCGGTCTGCACGACGCCCTGGGCGAGGAAGGGGCCGGTGGAGGTCTCGGCCTGCCTCCCGACGTCGACGACACCTCCACCGCGTTACTCGCCCTGGCGCTGGTGGGCAAACCCCGCTCCCCCGAACTGCTGTGGCAGTTCGACCGAGGCGATCACTTCTTCTGCTATCCGGAGGAACGAACGTCCTCGACGAGCGCGAACGCCCACGTGGTCCAGGCGTTGGGCGCTCTGTTGTCCACACCCGCCGGTTCGGCGGTGCTCACCGACGAGACCCGGCAGCGCTGCGTCGACAGCCTGGCCACCGTGGTGCGCTGGCTGGTCGACCACCAGGAACCGGACGGCAGCTGGTCGGACAAATGGCACGCGTCGCCGTACTACGCGACCCTCTGCTGCGCCATCGCGCTCGCCCGCCACGGAGGCGACGAGGCTCGACCCGCCGTCGACCGGGCCGTGGACTGGGTGTTGACCACCGAACGCGACGGGGGGATGTGGGGCCGTTGGTTCGGCACCCGGGAGGAGACCGCCTACGCCGTGCGGTTGCTGCTGCAGGCGGGGGACCCGGACAACGAGGTCCTCGCGCGGGCCGCGGCGCGCGGGGCGACGGCCCTGCTGCACCGGGCGTCGGACGAGACGCCGCACCCACCGCTGTGGCACGACAAGGACATCTACACGCCGACCCGGATCGTGCGCACCGAGATCCTCGCCGCCTTGTACGTCGCGCACACCGATCCACGGACCGCGCCGCTGTTGGCCGACGACACGCTCACCACGACGGGGGCCTGATGAACCGCACCGAGTTGCGGATGGCGCTGCGCACGCTGCCGTTCCTCGATGCCCATCGCACCGATCCCCGACGCCACGTGGAGCTGGCGTCCGACCCACCGAAACTGCTCGTGTGGCATCCGGATGTCATCGAGTGGCTGTTCCGGTCGGACGCCGAGTTGGACCACCCCGGCAGTCGGAGCCTGCGACCGTTGTTCGGCACGCACTCGCTGCTGTGGGTGGACGGTCCCCGGCACACCGCCTATCGCAAGCTGCTCGGCCCACCACTGCGCGGTCGCCGCCTGTCGGCCTACGAGGGCTTGATCGCCGACACCGTGCACGCCGAGGTGGAGGCGTTGCGTCCGGGACAGACCGTCGCGCTCGCCGACTGGACGCGGCGGCTGGCCCTGCGCATCATCGGCCGCCTGGTACTGGGCGAACTCGACCGACACACCGAGTCGATCCTGGACGACTTCACCTCCTGGATCGACGACGCGCTCGGCTCGCGGCACCGCACGCTGGCCTATCGCTTCCTCCGCGGAGGGCTGCCGAGGTCCGACGCCGAACTGGACGCGGCGCTGGTGTCGTGGGCCAGGACGACACGGCGATCGGACCCGCCGACGTTGGCGTCGCTCCTGCTGCATGCGGAAGGCCCGCTGGCCGAACTGACCGACGACGACCTACGCGACCAGATCGTGTCGTTGTTGTTCGCCGGCCACGAGACCACGGCGTCGGCCGCCGCCTGGACACTGTACTGGCTCGCCCGCGACGAATCGTTGCGCCGGGACGTCCTCGACGAGCTGGACGCGACCAGCGAGGACGCCCCACCGGCCTCCGCCGTGCCACTGCTGAGCGCCGTGATCTCGGAGGCGCTGCGCCTGGCCCCACCGGTGACGGTGGCGGAGAACCGCAGGCTGCGCTGCGAGGCCCGACTGCTCGGCCGGACCCTGCCGGCGGGCACCACGTTGACCACCAGCATCTACCTGGCCCACCGCCAGGACGACGTGTTCGCCGACGCGCTGCGGTTCGACCCCCACCGATTCCTCGGCCGCAAGTACGGGCCGGCGCACTACCTGCCGTTCGGCGGGGGGAGCAGGCGGTGTCTGGGTAGCCAGCTCGCGCTGTTGGAGCTGCGCATGATCACGGCCGCGGTGCTGCGGCGCAGGGAATGGCGATGCGTGAACCCGCGTGCCGGGACGTTGCAGCTTCGGGGCCACGCGATGGCACCGTCGGCGCGGCTTCGCATGCGGGTGACGGCATGCCGCGACTGACGGCCCGGGAACTCGCCGCCGTACACCGGTTGGAGTTCCCGTTCTGGGTCAACACCGTGTGCCAGGCGTTGTGGGGCGCGTGTTTCGCGGTGGCCGCGCCCACCGAGCTGGTGGCCTGGCCGGTGCTGCTGGCCGTGGTCGCGAACATCGTGCTCATGGAGGCGGGGCTGGTGTTGAACGCCGTCGCCGACCTCGACAGCGACGCCCGACACCCCGAACGCGGACGACTGGCGAACGCGGTGCTGAAGCTGGGTGGTCGAGACGGCCTCCGGCTGGTGACGGCCGAGTTCGTCCTCGGTGGCTCGCTCGCGGTCGCCGTCTCGGTCTGGACGGGGCACTGGCTCGTGGCCCTGGCGGCCGCGGGCACCGTCGCGGCCCACGTGCTCTACAACGTCGAGCCGATGCGGTGGAAGTCGCGTGGTCTGCCCGGCGCGGCGGTGTTCGCGTGCGGGGTCATCGCACTGCCGTTCGTCACCGCCCACGCGGCCGTGCGCGCCGACCTCCCACCGGAGGCCGTGCTCACGTTCGGGCGGTTGACGCTGCTGGCCACGGGACGCGTGGTGTGGTGGTC
>SMEH01000189.1_pt1 | contig 20674 bp, 16 predicted proteins | sample 2456361 | NCBI WGS metagenome assembly SMEH01 (sample SAMN10132587, study PRJNA489261) | soil metagenome | isolation source: day1 control-loamy sand soil ammended | place: USA | reverse complement strand
CCACACCGCACCTGATCAGCGTGTTCCGAGGCCCCGACGGGAAACCGGATCAAGAGTACTTGGAGAGGGTGCGAGCCCGGTTCGAACGGTGGATCTCCGACCTGTGCACGCGTGGGTTCGATTACCGGTGGTTGGCCTACCAGGAAGAGATCGGGTTGCGGCACACCCCGGCGAAGAAGAACCTCACCGACGGGGTGCAGTCTCCGTCCACGTACGTGCCGATGCGGCACCTGGTGGCCTTGCTCGTCCCCATCACGATGACGATCCGGGAATTCCTGCAGCGGGGTGAGTCCAACCCCAACGAAGTGGAGGCCATGCATCAGGCGTGGTTCAAGGCCGCCACCGTGTCGGTGACGTTGTGGACCCGACCCTACGCCGCCGAACTCTGGTGATCACCGGTGCTGCCGCCGCCACGGTCCCGGCAACGGCGGTTCGTACCCGGATGCCGGCGCTGTCGTAGGCGACCCGGCGGGCGCTGAGGTCGTCCGTGACCGGTCCCGCGCGGGGCTTGGCCCGCGTGTTGGACGAACGGACGTCAATTCCCACGGAGGACGGCGGGACCGCGAGTCCACGGTGTCCGCCGCTCGGCCTACGGTACTGGCCATGAGTGGTGTGGTGGACGCCGCCGTGGCGGCGCTGGAGGAGTTGTCCTCACACAACGTCCTGGTCCGGCCTGCCGGTGTGCACGCCGTGGGCAGCGCTACCGGCCCTTTGGCCGGGACTCCCATCGTGGTGAAGGACAACGTCGCCGTCGAGGGGCTCCCGTTGACAGCCGGGTCGCCCGCGCTGGAGGGTTATCGGCCGTCCCGCAGCGCGACCACGGTGCGGCGGTTGCTCGACGCGGGGGCCGTCGTGGTCGGGCAGACCAACATGCACGAGTTGGCGCGAGGCACGACCAGCCACAACGCCGTGTACGGGCCGGTGCGCAACCCATGGCGGGCGAGCCGCATGGCGGGAGGGTCCAGCGGAGGGACCGCCGCGGCGGTGGCGGCCGGCGCGGTGCCTGCGGGGTTGGGGACCGACACCTCCGGTTCGGGACGCATCCCCGCGGCGATGTGCGGGTGCGTGGGCTTCCGGGCGAGTGCGTCCCGGTATCCGGGCGACGGGGTGGTGCACCTGTCGCCCAGCGCGGATGCGGTCACCGTGATGGCGTCGACGGTCGAGGAGGTGGCCGTGTTCGACGCGGTACTCGCCGGGATGTCGGAGTCGGGGTCGGATGTGGGGGAGGTGCCGGAGCTGCCACCACTCGACCCGAGCACGGTACGGCTCGGGGTGCCCCGGGAGGCGTGCTGGCGTCTCCTCGACCCCGAGGTGGAACGGGTGTGCGAGGAGGCGCTGGAGAAACTGCGTGCCGCCGGGGTGCGGGTGGTGGACGTCGACCTCGACGACCTGGCGGAGGAGTCCCTCGAGGTCAACGTCAGCATGACGATGTACGAGATGTACGAGTATTGGTCCCGGTTCGCCCGGCGGCACCTGGACTGCGACTACGCGACGTTGGTGACGCGGTTGGGCAGTCCCGACGTGGTGAAGGCCTTCGGGTCGATGGTGGACGGGTCCCCGATCACCCCGGACGACTATGCGGCGTTGCGTGCGCTGAAGGACGAGGTCATCGCCCGGTTCGCGACGTTGTTCGCCGAACAGCGACTGGACGCACTGGTGTTCCCTCCGGTGCCGGTGACCGCCCCGGAGGTGGGCGCGGAGACGGTGACGATCCGTGGCCGCGAGTACGACCTGCTCATGGCCACGATCGCCAACGAGACGATGGCACCGAGCGCGGGGCTGCCCGCTGTGTCGGTTCCGGCCGGACTCGCCGCCGACGGGCTTCCGGTGGGGATCGAACTCGACGGACCGACCGGCAGCGACAGGCGACTGCTGGCGATCGCCGAACTGGTGGAGCGATGCGTGGGGCCGTTGCCGGTGCCACGGTAGCCGGCACCGGCGAGGGCGGCGATCATGCCCTACCTCGGGGGAGCCCGCCCGGGTCGGCCGCGGACGGATCGGGACGGCACCCTGAGGGTCGATGACTCCGGCGGGTTCGGATCCACGCCGGAGTCGGGTGCCGCCCCGTGTCCCGCATCAGCCCGTTCTCGGAAAGAAGTCGGGGTCAGTTCCCGGTGATCGCCTCGTGAAGGTGCTGCGCGATGTCCCGCACCGTCGGATTGTCATGGAACTCCGATGCGGGGACGGCCAAGCCCAGTTGGGACTCGACCTCGTCGACGAGCGCGGCCCGCATGAGCGAGTCGGCACCGTAGACACTGACCGGGGTGTCGAGGTCGATGTACCCCGGGTCGACCATGAGCAGTTGTTCGAGCTTGGTGGTGATGATGCTTTGGATCTGCTCCACGGTTACGGACTTCACGGCGTCATTTCCTTTCCGGCCACATGCATGAAGGTGTGATCGATCCGTCCGCGAGCATGTCCCGACACCGGCTCCTTTGGACCTTGCCGCTCGTGGTCCTGGGGATGAGCCCACGGCGGAGTGCGACGGCGTGCAGCTTTCCGGGATACGACCGTGAAGCCGCTCGGATCACCTCACGGCAGAGCCTTTCGAGCTCTTCTTCCTCCTCCACGTCCGCCGGGCTTTCGAATGCGACGATCACGTCACCGTTGCTCTCCTGGAAGGCGGCGATGACGGCCCTCGACAGCTCCGGCACCCGCTCGGAGACATCGCCTTCCACATCGGATGGGAAGTAGTTCTCCCCACCGAAGATGATCAGGTCCTTCTTCCGGCTGCAGATGAAGATCTCGCCTTCACGGATGAAGGCGATGTCCCCCGTCCGCAGGTAGGAGCGTCCGTTGACCCGGGTGCCGAAGGTCTGCTGAGACAGTTCGGGCTTCTTCCAATAGCCACGTGCGTTGGAGCGCCCGGCGACACAGAGTTCCCCGACCTGGTTCTCGCCGAGGATGACGTCCTTGTCCGGGTCCATGATGACCACATCGGAATCCGGGATGGGGCGACCACAACCGACGATGGGTGCCTTGTCGGACGAGGGGTCGACCTCCACGACCGAGCCTTGCGCGAGCTTCTCGGGGTCGCAGTAGAGGACGGTCCGACCGGTGTCGGGAGGGTTGACCGAGACACAGACGGTCGATTCGGCCAGGCCGTATCCGGGATGGAACGCGGTCGAGGGGAAGCCGAACGGGGCCATCGCCTTCTCGAAGTTCCGCATCGTCGACTCGCGGACCGGTTCGGAGGCATTGCCCGCGAAGCGCCAACCGGAAAGGTCGACCGAGAAGGAGGAGGCACGCTGCAACGCCTGCAGGCAGTTGCGGTATGCGAAGTCCGGGGCGGCCGACCAGACGTCCTCTCGCCCCGACATGGCCTCCAGCCAGAGGAGTGGACGTCGGATGAAGTCCCCCGTCGGGATCTTCACGACACGCGCACCCGTGAGCAAGGGAAGAATCACCATGGAGCACAGCCCCATGTCGTGATAGGACGGAAGCCAGCACACGATGTCCGTGGTCGGCTTCACCTCACAGCGGGCGCCCATCTCCTGCTGGTTGATGATGAGGTTGGCCTGACTGATCTCGACGCCCTTGGGGTCCCCGGTGGAGCCCGAGGTGTACTGCAGGAGGACGATCTCGTCGGGGTCCCGCTCCACCGGTTCCATCGGTTCCTCGGCGTCGTCAGCCCGGGCGAGCGCGGGATCGACGTTGACGATGCCGGTCTTCTCCATGACGAGGCTGGCTTCCTCGTCCGAGGAGATGATGACCTTCGCATCGCAGTCGCCGAGCACGCTTTCCACTCTTCTGAGCTTGTTCGAGGCGACTTGGGGCATCTTCGGCAGAGGCACGGCGATCATGCCGGCGCCGATGGTGGCGAAGAAGGCCCGCTCGAAGTCGAGCCCTTCCAACGGCGGAATGATGACCCTGTCACCCGGCTGAGCGACCTTGCGCAGTGCTGCGGCGAGTCGAAGCGATTGCTCCCGCAGAGTCTGTGAGGTCAGTTCATCGACGACCGTGTTCTCGCTGTCGATGGCCTCGTATCTTACGGTGTTGTCCTCGGTCAGATAGTCGTAGAGGGTTTTCTTCTCAGCAGTCATCTCGGGTTTCCTTGGGGCGCTCAAAGCGGTAGGTGCTCAGCCAGGACTGCAACTCGTCGAGGCCGGAGAGGACCCAATTCGCGGTCGAAATGATCGACAGATTCATCCGCATCTCGGTGACGGCGACCACCGGGACCGACGCGAGGAAGGCCTGATACATCTCCATCGCCGTTCCCATGCTGGGGGTGGTGCCCGGCAGATAGGCGATGAGCAGATCGCAGTCCCGTGCTCGAGCGGTCATGTCCCGAAACGTCGAACGGAACCTCTGTACCTCCTCGGGCAGCCCGTCGAGGTCGACCCGCTGCCCGGAGAGCATCGCGTGGAACCTCTCGAGGAGGTCCGGGTCCGAGGCCAGGGACTTGGTGAGTTCTCGCACCGGCTCGCTGGGGTCGAAGCACTCGGCCTTTGGCCAGCGTTGCTTCACCAGGTCCCTGATGGCCTCACGGTAGGACTGGTCTGCAAGGTCCAGGCCGTTGCTCGCGCCTTGCATGGTGCCTGCGATGAATACTCGAGGGGAGTTCATTCGGGGTCCAGGTTGTAGGTTGCGAGGTCGACGGTCGGGTCGGCGTGCTTGCGGTACAACTCGGACGCTTCGAGAAGATGCTGTTCGATCGTTTCTCGGTCGAGCCCGGTGCTCTCGCAGACGTGGTCCCAGACCGTTCGGGCCTGTTCCGAAGTCGCGGGGAAACTGACCCCCTGGTTGTTGCGAGCCCACAGTCGTTCCCGCGTGAAGGGACCCTGCTGCCAACCGCGCAGGGGAAGGATCACCTCGCCCATCGTGGTGAGGTCGTCGCTCAACGTCCTGATGGACAGGCTGGTCTGTTCCGGATGGGTCAGATCCTTGTCCAGGTCGAACTCGGCGAGATCCGGACTGGTCGTGTGCGTGGAATCCAGCTTGAAGTACCTGCTCAGAACGTAGTGGTCCTTGGTAGGACTGTACTTTTTGTACTCAAGCGCGAGGGTGTACCCGTCGTCGCCCCGCAACTTGAGATTGCCGGTGAGCATGGCGGGCTTACGCTGCCCCGTGGCGTCCTGACGGACCGGCGCGGCCTCGGAAGAGCAGGTGAGCACGCCTGTTTCGGAGGCCGCGTCCAGGTCGAAGAGGAGGGGATGCGTGTGGAGCAGGTAAGGATCGAGGACGATCAAGGACCGCCCTTCGCGGAACACCGCCGCTACGTGGCGTCCCTCCCGCAGGAAAGTGGGCTCGGCGGCGGCGCCCAGAGCGATCGCGCGTTCTGCCACGTCGAACGTCTGGAAAACACACGCCATACCCAGTCGGGGGTCCGGCTTCGTGTCCGAAAGATACCTTTGGAATTGGACGGCGCTGTTGTAGGGGACAAGCCGGAGGGATTCCTGCAGCGCTTTCTTATACAGGTCTGGGACCACCGTACACACTCTTTCCGCTGGTGATTCTCATCAGATGAAGCGCTGGTCCAGCTTTTCTGGCGAAAGGACTTTCTCGTCGCCGATCCTGGAGCGGAGCTCGTTGCGGCGGATCTTCCACGTGGAGGTCCGGGGGAGCTCCTCCCAGGGCATGACGACCGGATCCTGCAACTTCGGCAGGTCCGCGATCGCACGGTCCCACTTCTGCCGGTCGAACGAGGTCCCGGCCTGCGGGCTGACCACGGGCAACGGTGCGTCATCCCCGTTGGAGAGGACGACCACCTCCTCGAGGTTGTCGATGCGCTCCAGAAGCGTCGTCTCGATCTCGACCGCGCTGGAGTTCTCGATGCGGTCCACCACGCGGTCGAGGAAATGTATGCGCCCGAGGCGGTCTTTGATGCCGTAGTCCCCGGTGTTCCACCATTCCCCGTCCCGCTTGGCCAGATACCGGTCACGGTCTCCGAGGTAGTCGACGCACACCGACGTGGACTTCACCATGAGGATGCCGGGTTTTCCGGCCGGCTGTTCCTGCATCGTCACCGGGTCGACCACCTTGACGGACACTATCCCGGGCCAGGCCAGGCCGAGGCGGTTCATGTGGGGATTGCTGCCGTCCTTGCCCTTTTTGATGTTCTTCTTCGTGAAGATGCCCGCGGCGATGGGACCGACCTCGCTTTGTCCCCAGCTGTGTCCCCACAAGACGAAGCGGTGCTTCGACGCTTCGAGGAAGGGGCGGGCGATCGAGCTGTGCATCGTGTCGAAGGTGTTGATGTACAGCCGGACCTGGCTGAACAACTCCGGACGACGACGGACGATGGGCATCCAGTGCTGGTACACGTTCGGGGTCGCCTCGACCGTCGTGGGCCGGTGTATGGAGAACATGCGTTCGGCGACGTGCACGGAGTGGTCACCGACGGCGACCAGGTTCTTCGGCGCCCAGTACAGCTGCGCCGCCATCCAGGCGTAGCAGCGTGAGTGCGCGAACGACACGGAACTCAGCACGGTGTCGGAGTGTCGGCTCACGCCCCCGGGGATGGGGAGGAACTCGACTCGCGTCCCCGCCCGGTTCGTGTTCGCGGTGTGCACCACGAGCTTGGGGGTGTTCGTCGTCCCCGAGGTGTGCGTGACCATCATCGGCTGGTCGTCGGGGCGGATGTTCGCCGGTGGCACGCTCGCCCCGGCGAGATCGGTGAGCTGGAACGTCTTGATGTTCGTGGTGTCGACGGCGGCGATGCCCAGGACGACGTGCGGCACGTGGGCCAGCGGGTAGTCCTCGACGCGACTGATGTTCTCGAACACATTGGCGGTGAGGACGATGACGGCCGGGTCCAGCTTCCGGAGCATGATGACGATGTCATCGGTGCGGTTGAGAGCGGAGATCGTCGCCGGAAGCCCACCGATCCGCGCTGTCGCGGCAGCGAGGATCTGCATGTCCAGATGATTGTCCTTGACGATGCCGACACGTGATCCGTAAGAAGCTCCTGCGGCGGCCAGCCATGCCGAGGTGTCGGCGACCAACGTCGCCAGTTGGTTGGCGTCGAAGGCCGTGCCGAGATCCGGCGCGATGTCCATCGGGCGGTCGACGTGGACGACCGTCTGATGGCGTTGTTGCGCGTGCCAGTCGTACAACAGACCGATGTTCTTCGGGGGCTTCCTGAGGCTCATGAGGCTGCGCTTCTCCTGAATGATGTTCAGTTTTTCGGATGTGGGTGGGGTTGCTGTGGTGTGCCGGTTCAGAGGAGGACGGTCAGTAGCAGAGTCGCGATGGACAGGGCCAACATGCCGAGACAGTTGATCCAGAACTCGCTTTTGAGGAACTTGGCCTTGATGTGCGCGTAGACGGCGGCGAGGAAGTAGGCGATCACGCCGACGTTGGCGGCGATGCCGACACCTGCGACGAAAAGCCCGGCGATCAACCCGATGGCGGCGACGATCTTGATGTAGACCAGGGCCCACCACCAGTCACGTGGGAAGTTCACGCCGTCAAGGCACTTCTGGATGAACTGTGGTGGCTTGATGGACATGACGGCGTCGCCGAAGATGACGACCGCCAGGACGATGGACGGCCACTGGGGGATGGACTCTATGACCACGGCCTTCTCCTGTGCGACGGTATGCCGAACGGATTGACGTATCCGTCGGCTGGTTTGTCTACTGTGTATTTCCCTGACATCGGGAATGAATTAACCCGAGATGGCAAGCATGATTTATCGAGTATCGATGTGTTGTTAACGCGGAGTGCTCTGATCTCTGTGTGGTTCGTCTTTCCTACTTGGACTGACGTCTGCTTGACATGCCGAATTCATCGGAAAGGTCAATGGCCCCAACCATGCGAGTCGACTCGGTCGCGTGGTGCGATAGAGGCTGATTGAGAGCAGGCTGCCGCGCAACACCCACGAAATAGTACCTAGTGGACAGTGCTTCAACGGTTGTCAGTGATCAAGATCACATCATTTTTAGTCGAGGAAAACTTTATGGAGTTTAGGTCCGAGCGATGTAGGAGATAAGGAGGAAATTCGATTGATCCGAAAGGAGTAGTGCTTTACGATGTTTTCTCGACGACAGGCGCCTTCGATTGCGGGGAAAGGTCTTGACAGAGCAGGTCGGATCGGTTATCCGAGTGCGGCGCTCGTCGGTCGGTTCTGGCCTCAGCGCTTGTTGAAGACTGTTTGTTGAAGACTTCTGAAGCCGCTGTCAGTGGTGATCGAGTCCTGTGGTTTTCATGTTCTCTGTAGACAGAGGTTCCGTCGTGTTCACGGAGCTTGATGTCCACAGGTCAGGGCCGGCATCGCCGGCGACGGTCGTCCTCGCCTGGTGGGAGAGCCGGTCGCGAAGGAGGGTGTCCCGTCGCGCTTCCGGGAACGTCGTGGCCGTTCGTGGTCCGACCTGGCGCAGCGTGGTCGAGCGTGGTCTTGTGGGGCTCGGATTTCAGTGTTTTCCCGACGGTGATCGTCCGCGATCGAAACCGCGTTCGGGAACCATGTCCAATGCGTAGTCCGATCCGTCGTTGGCGTAGATCTCCGACCCCGTCATGTGGGAGGAGTCGTCACTGAGCAGGAAGGCGACGACGGCGGCGGGCTCGGCCGGGATGGAGAAACCCCCCATGGGGGAGTGGGCGCTCGCGGTGTGGTGTCGCGAGGAGCTCGGGTGGAGGTTGAGCGCTCGTTGTGTGGGAGAAAAGCCCGGGTGAAGTGAGTTGACCCGAATTCCCTTGTCGGCCCAGTGGAGTGCTGCGTTCTCGGTCATGGCTCGGATGGCTCCTTTGACGGCGTGGTAGGCGATGCTGTCGCCGAAGCCGCCGACGGTGCCGGGGATCGAGCAGAGATTGACGATCGAGCCGCCTCCGCTGTGTTCGATGAGCTCTCCGGCATGTTTCATGCCGAGCCACACACCGGTTTGTCCCAGGGCGATGATGCGGTCCCAGCGGTCACGTCGATCGCTGTCCAGGGGAGTGAGGCCATCGATGACGGCATGGTTGACGCAGCCATGAAGTGCGCCGTACCGGGTGTGGATGTGGTCGATGACGGTGTGCCAGTCGTGGTCGTCGCAGACGTCCAGCGGTAGCGCTGTGTGGAGGGCATCGCCGCCGGTCAGGTTGGTGACGATGGAGGTGCAAGCGTCCACGTCGCTGTCGGAGACGACCACGTGAGCCCCTTCGGCGGCCAGACGCGACACGATCGAGACCCCGAGTCCGCCCGCTGCCCCTGTCACCAGTACAACATGTCCCGACAGGCTGCTTCTGTCCTCCTGCACATGCGCTGACCCCGGTCCTGTGTCCATGGTTTTGCTCCCTCGAGGGTGACTGGGATCGTCTCGAGTAGAGGAGCATGGGGGATCCCACGGCTTTCGGTCAAGGATCCGATGGTCCCTGGTGGACAGTGGAGTGGATGGTAAGTGGGCAAACAACGAGGAATCAACCTGGCATGGTGGTGCGGAGTGTTCGTTGTGGAATATACTCACAAGATCATCTCCTGGAGATGGGGAACGGGGCAATGCCAACCAGCACTTGTAATGGCCATGCGAATGTGCATCGAAACGATAACGACGGGATGGAATCGGAATGAGCGAGTCGTTCCGATGATTTTCCGTGGCGTCTCGATTTTCTCGGGACGGCCACTTGGCGGACACATCCGGTTCAGACTTTCGTCATTCTGTCCGCTGCTGCGTGTTCCGCTGTGACACCGGCATGGGAGTGACGACATCGCCGCGTACCCAGCGTGGGCTGGGAGGAGTGAGAGGACCTGGTCTACGAGCCCCGACTCGGCAGCGAAGGAACCCCTCGCTTCTGGGGTATCGACGTGTTCCACCGGGATGAGGCCGTGGCGACTTACTGTCGGGTCGAGTCGACGGAAGCGGCGCCGGTCGGCCCGAAGAAGGAGGGCGAGCGGCTTTCGCGGTAAACATCAGACTGACGACGTGTCGCTCCGACTCGCCCGGCCTATTCGGCCGTGGCTTCGTGGGAACGGCCGCCGAACCGGGACCGCGAGTGGTATCGGAGCAGTGGTCGCCTGCGGGAATCGTCGCAGAGTGGGCCGAAAGGCCGTATCCGGTGAGGCCGAACAGGGTATGTGTGCGGACACCGGTTCCGGCATTGGACGCACGACTCGTGTGCTACCGCCGCGTAGCCGGTGCGTCAACATCGCCGCAGCAGGTACGTGTCCATCACCCAACCGCGAGCCAGTCGCGCTTCCGCGCGTGCCTGCCAGGCCTCGTCGACGACTTCGCTCAGCCTTCCGGCGACGAGTTTCTCGTCTGCCGAACCGAGATTGGCACCCCACCACAGCTGCCAGTCATCGGGATTCGGCAGTCGACGGCACGTGAGTGCGCCGTCGAGGACGACCACGAGATTGTCGTTGTGGGCCGCATCCTGGAGCAGGCGGCGACCCGTGGTGATGGTCACCGGGCCGCCGATGGTGTTGAGTACCTGCCGATGCCGAGCGGCCAACAATTGGATGCTGCTGAGCCCGGGTATCACCTCGACGGTGAGGTCGACGACGCCGCGCTCGACGATGCGATCGGCCAGTCGGATCGCCGAATCGTACAGCGCAGGATCGCCCCACACGAGGATCGCCGCATCACCCTCGTTTTCCAGCAGCGCCCGTTCGAACGCCACTGCACGAGCCTCGTGCCAGTCCCGGACCGCGGCACCGTAGTCGACCGGGTCGTCACGGTCGCGTTCGGGATCGGGGACGTGCACGAAGCGAGGACGCCCTCGGACGTGCCGCGCGCAGATCTCCTCCCGCATCGCGAGCAGGTCCGCCGTACCCGGGTGTTTCTCGGTCTTGTCGGCCACCAGGAAGTAGTCGACCTCGTTGAGCACCCGTGCCGCCTGTTCGGTCACGAGTTCGGGATCACCCGGGCCCAGTCCGACAAGGGCGAGGCGTCGCGTCACTTCTCGTCCTCCAAGTCTCCTTCGATGTCGAGATAGACACGGGACATCTCGGCCAGGACGTCGGCATCGGGTTCCGCCCACAGACCGCGGTCGACGGCCTCGTGCAATCGTTCGATGATTCCGCGCAGCGCCCAGGGATTCGACCGCCGCATGAAGCGCTGGTTCGCTTCGTCCAACACGTACTCGCGGGCCAACGACTCGTACATCCAGTCGTGCACGACGCCCGCGGTCGCGTCGAGGCCGAACAGGTAGTCGACCGTGGCGGCCAGTTCGAACGCGCCCTTGTAGCCGTGCCGCTGCATGGCACCGATCCAACGTGGATTGACGACACGGGACCGGAAGACCCGGTTGGTCTCCTCGCCGAGCGTGCGCGTGCGCACGGCGTCGGGCGTGGTCGAGTCGCCGACGTAGGCCTTAGGGTCGGCGCCGGTCAACGCGCGCACCGTGGCGATCATGCCGCCGTGGTACTGGAAGTAGTCGTCGGAGTCGGCGATGTCGTGTTCACGCGAATCGATGTTCTTCGCCGCCACCGCGATGCGTCGGTAGTTGGTGCGCATGTCGTCACTCGCCGCGACCCCGTCGAGTCCACGTCCGTACGCGAAGCCACCCCAGGCGGTGTAGACCTCGGCGAGATCGGCGTCATCCCGCCACGAACCGGACTCGACGGCCTGGAGGATGCCCGCGCCGTACGAGCCGGGTTTGGAGCCGAAGATACGGGTCGTGGCCCTGCGCTCGTCGCCGTGTTCGGCCAGATCGGCGCGGGCGTGGGCGCGAACGTAGTTCTGTTCGTCCGGCTCGTCGAGTTCGGCGACCAGGCGGACCGCGTCGTCGAGAATCTCGATGACGTGGGGGAATGCGTCGCGGAAGAAACCCGAGATCCGCACCGTGACGTCGATGCGTGGACGGCCGAGCTCAGCGAGGTCGATGACTTCCAGGCCGCTGACGCGACGGGACGCGGCGTCCCACGTCGGACGCACACCGAGCAGTGCGAGCACTTCGGCGATGTCGTCGCCGGAGGTGCGCATCGCGGAGGTACCCCAGACGGACAGGCCCACCGAACGCGGATACTCACCGGTCTCCTCGCGGTACCGCGCGAGCAGCGAGTCAGCCATCGCGACACCGGTTTCCCAGGCCAGGGGAGACGGGATGGCGCGCGGGTCCACGGTGTAGAAGTTGCGGCCGGTGGGCAGGACGTTGACGAGTCCACGCAGCGGTGATCCGGACGGGCCCGCCTGGATGAAGCGCCCGTCGAGGGCACGCAGCACGTTGGTCAGCTCGTCGCTCGTCGCCGCGAGTCGGGGGACGATCTGCTCGGCGGCGAAGCGCAACACGTCGCGCACCACGGGATCGTCGTGCAGGGCGTCGACGGCCGCCACGTCCCAGTCAGCCTTCTCCATGGCCTCGACGAGTGCTCGTGCCTGCGCCTCGACGGCGTCGATCTGCGCGGTCGACGCGTCCTCGGTCAGTCCGAGAGCGGTACGCAGACCCGGTAGCGCACGGCTTTGCCCGCCCCAGATCTGCGCGGCACGCAACATCGCGAGCACGAGGTTCACCCGGGCTTCGCCGGTCGGCGCCTGGCCCAGGATGTGGAGACCGTCACGGATCTGGACGTCTTTGATCTCGCACAGCCACCCGTCGACGTGGAGCAGGAAGTCGTCGAACTCGTCGTCGTCCGGACGTTCCTCCAGACCGAGGTCCTGATGCAGCTGCGCGGCCTGGATGAGCGTCCAGATCTGGGCGCGGATGGCCGGCAGCTTCGCCGGGTCCATCGCGGCGATGTTGGCGTGTTCGTCGAGCAGTTGCTCCAGTTTGGCGATGTCGCCGTAGCTCTCGGCGCGGACCATCGGCGGCACGAGGTGGTCGACGATCGTGGCGTGCGCGCGACGCTTGGCCTGCGCGCCCTCGCCGGGGGCGTTGACGAGGAACGGGTAGATCAGCGGCAGGCTCCCGATCGCCGCGTCCGTGGCGCAGGCGGCCGACAACGCCGCGTTCTTGCCCGGCAGCCATTCCAGCGAACCGTGTTTGCCGAGGTGGACCACCGCGTCGGCACCGAAACCGTGTTCGAGCCATCGGTACGCGGCCACGTAGTGGTGGGAGGGCGGCAGGTCCGGGTCGTGGTAGATCGCCACCGGGTTCTCCCCGAAACCGCGCGGCGGCTGGATGAGGATGGCGACGTTGCCCGCTCGCAGGGCGGCCAGCACGAGGTTGCCGTCGTCGTCGACGAACAGCGACCCGGGCGCCTCGCCCCACGCCTCGGTCATGGCGTCGCGCAGCTCGGCGGGCAGGTCGGCCGTCCAGCGCCGGTAGTCGTCCGGACTGATCCGTATGTGCGATTCGCTGAGCTGGGCTTCGGTCAACCACTCCTCGTCCTGCCCGCCCGCCTCGATGAGCGCGTGGATCAAGGCGTTGCCGGCCGTGGTGTCGGGATCCTCGCCCTCCACAAGAGGTAGTGGGTCCAAACCGGGGATCTCGCCGGGGGCGCCGAGGTCGTAACCCGCATCCCGCATCCTGCGTAGCAGGCGGATCGCCGAGACCGGGGTGTCGAGTCCCACGGCGTTGCCGATGCGGCTGTGCTTGGTCGGATACGCCGACAGCACGAGCGCCACCTTGCGTTGGGCCGGTGGGATATGGCGCAGCCGGGCGTGGTTGACCGCGATCCGCGCGACGCGGGCACACCGCTCCGGATCGGTCTCGTACCGGGGCAGTCCGTCGGCGTCGATCTCCTTGAAGGAGAACGGCACGGTGATGAGCCTGCCGTCGAACTCGGGGATCGCGATCTGGGTGGCCGAGTCAAGCGGGGTGACGCCGTCGTCGGATCGTTCCCATTCCGCACGACTCGACGTGAGCGCCAGCCCCTGGAGTATGGGGATGTCCAGAGCACGCAGTCGCTCGACGTCCCATGCCTCGTCATCACCGCCGGCACCGACGGTGGCGGGAGTGGAACCTCCCGCGGCGAGCACCGTGACCACGAGGGCGTCGAACGTGGCGAGCTCGTCGTACAACGCGTCGGGTGCCGAGCGCAGCGACGAGACGAAGATCGGTATCCCGACGGCCTGTCCGGTGGCGTCCACGGCGTCGGCCAGATCGTGCGCGAAACCGTTGTTACCGCTCACCTCGTGGGCCCGGTAGTACAGCACTCCGACGCGGGGAAGCCCCGACCACTCGGGATGCCGGGTGACGCCCCATTCGGGTAGCACGACAGGCGGGTCGAATCCTTCCCCCGTGAGCAGCACGGTGTCGGACAGGAACGCGTGCAACTGGCGGAGGTTCTCCGCCCCGCCCTCGGCGAGGTAGACGTGCGCCTGTGCGCAGACTCCGATGGGGACGGTCGACAGTTCCATGAGGGCCGCGTTCGGCGTCCGCTCACCGCCGAGGACGACAAGCGGGCGACCCGTGGCCCGTACGACGTCGGCGAGATCCCGGACATCCTCGGGGGAGCCGAGGATACGTAGCACCACGAGGTCGGCTTCGGTGATCAGCGCATCGCGTGTGTCGTCGGTGAGGCGCACCGGATTGGCGTAGGCGTAGTCCGCGCCGCTGGCACGGGCCGACAGCAGATCGGTGTCGGAAGTGGACAGCAGGGCGATGCGCGTCATGCTTCTCCTTCGGGGAAACGGTGCTCGGCGTCGAGCATCAGGTCGGTGAGCGGCTGCCCATCGGTGAGGTGTTCCCGTACGAGTCGCTCGGTGTCGGCGGGGTGCATCGGCCCGTACCAGACGCCCTCGGGATGGACGACGGCGACGGGTCCGTGGTTACACGGGAACAGACAGCCGGTCTGAGCCACCAGGACGTCCTCGTCGGTGAGTCCGTGTCGCACGAGTGTCCGAACGAGCGTGCGGTAGGTCGCGTCGGCGCCGCGTGCGCTGCATCGCGGGCCACGGCACACGAGCAGGTGGTGGCGATAGGCCGGAGGACGGTCCCATGCCGGGGACGACAGCGGTGCCTCGCGTCCGGTGATCGTGCGCTCTCCGAAGTGGATGGTCGGTGGATCGACCTGTTGCCGGTACCAGTGACCGGCCACTCGACCCACCCAGGACCGCGCGTAGGCGAGGTTGTCGTTACTGACCGGATGCAGCCGTATCTCACGTACCCCGTCGGCGTGCAGCGTGTCGAGGACGTGGGTCAGGGTCGGTTCCCCTCCTTGGAGGAAGGCCAACTTCGCGCCGGACCGGTCGGCGGCGTGTCGCAGTGTCGAGAACCGGGCGGCGTCCGCCCACGCGGTGGCCACATGCACGAGGACACTCATGGGTGCCACACCACCGTCAGTCGGTCGGCCGCCGGGTGTCTTTCCACGTCGGCGCGCACGCCGTAGACCCGGGCGACGAGATGACCGTCGAGCACCTCGTCAACGGGACCGGCCGCGACGAGGTGACCCGTCTCGAGGACGGCGAGCCGGTCACAGTACGCCGCGGCCAGGTCGAGGTCGTGCAGCGCCGCGACGACCGTCACCCCGAGTCGCCGGACGGTGCGCATCAACTCCAGCTGGTGCCCGAGGTCGAGATGGTTCGTGGGTTCGTCGAGCAGGAGTACCGACGGTTGCTGCGCGAGCGCGCGGGCGAGCTGAACACGCTGACGCTCCCCGCCCGAGAGCGTCTGCCAGCGTCGCCGGGCCAGGTGCTCCACGTTCGCGGCGGCCATCGCGTCGTCGACCACCGTGCCCGCGGAGTCGGGTGAACCGAGGCGGCGGTGGGGGATCCGGCCGAGTTCGACCACCTGGCGCACGGTGAGGTCCAGTGCCGTCGTGGCGTGTTGTTCGAGCAACGCGACGAGGCGGGCACGTTCGCGAACGGGGATCGTCGCGACGTCCCGCGTTCCCAGGAGTACGCGCCCCCGGGTCGGCCGATGCAGGCCTGCCAACAACAGCAACAGGCTCGTCTTTCCAGAGCCGTTGGGACCGACGAGACCGGTGATCGATCCCTCGGGCGCTTCGACGGTCACCTCGTCGAGTACGACGTGTCCGTTGCGGACCCAGGTGACGTCGTGCGCGGCGACTCTCATGCCGACCTCCCTTCACGGCGCAGCAGGAAGGCGAACACCGGGGCGCCGACGACCGCGGTGATGACGCCGATCGGGATCTCCTGACCCTCGACGAGGGAACGGGCGAGCAGATCGGCGAGGACGAGCAGCACCGCTCCGGCCAGTGCGCTGAGCGGAAGCAACCGACCGTGCAGCGGGCCGCACACCAGGCGCACCAAGTGTGGGACGACGAGACCGACGAACCCGATGGCGCCTGTGAACGACACTAGCCCGGCCGTGACCAACGCCGTGGCGGTCATGAGGGTCCACCGAGTCGCCTGTACGCGCACACCGAGGGAACCTGCGGCGGTCTCCCCGAAGGCGAACGCGTCCAGGGCCGGGGCGTAGGCCACGACGAGTACGAAAGCCGCGACCATGAGCACCACGAGGGTGAGCGCACCGGTCCACCGCACCCCGGCGAGGGAGCCGAGGGTCCAGTTGAGTACGCGACGCGCGGCGTCGTGATCGCCACCCACGACCACCAGAAGCGAGGTGTACGCCGAACAGATCTGTCCGATCGCGACTCCGGCCAGAACGACACGCGTAGGCGGTAGTGCGCCCGAGCGTCCGGCCGCGAGGCCCAACACCAGGATCAGTGCCCCCAACGCGCCCGTGAACGCGCCGATCCCGACGAGGGCCGCGCCACCCAGACTTCCGACCGAGATCCCCAGCACGAGCACACTCACCGCGCCAACCGCCGCGCCACCGGAGATACCCAACAAGTACGGCTCGGCGAGGTCGTTGCGGGTCAGGGACTGCAACACCGCGCCGCAGAGTGCCAGCCCAGCCCCGGTCGCGGCCGCGCCCAGCACTCTCGGCAGGCGTAGCTGCCACACGATCCGGTCGTCGAACACCGACACGTCCAGTTCGGCGCCGAGGCGGCGTGCGATCACCCCCACGACGGTGGCGGGATCGACCGGCACCGATCCCACGCCGAGCGCGAGCACCATCGCCACGGCGAGTGCGAGACCGAGTACCAGGTGCGGCACCCAGCCCGAACGCAACCACGAGGGGGTGGGCCCGTCGTCGAGCGTGGTGGTCATCAGCGCAGGTCGAGTGCGCGGATCTGCTCGGCCACCGACGTCGCGCCGTCGACGAGGCGGACCCCGGGGGTGGACTCCGAGAACGGGATGGTGACGAACCGTTCGTGGCGCACCGCGTCGAGCTGCGACAGCACCTCGTCCTGCCGCAACATCGCGATCTTGTCCTCGGCCGTGGACCACGCGGCGTCGGCCAACACGATGACCTCGGGATCGGCGGCGACGACGTCCTCCCAACTCACGTCCGCCCAGCCGCCCTCGACGTCGGCGAAGACGTTCGTGGCGCCGATCGCGTCGAGGATGAGCTGTGGTCCGCCGCCACCGGCGCCCGCCAACGCGGTCTTGTCGCCGGAGTCGAACCAGAACACCTCGATGCCCTCGCCGACCGATTCGCGTTCGAGCGCGGCGAGCTGGTCGGCCTGTTCCTCGCGGATACGTTCGGCCCGTTCGGGAACCCCGAAAACGGCGGCGACGTCGGCGATCTCCTGCCAGACCGAGTCGAAGGTGACGTCCGGTTCGGGCGCCTCCGCGCCGCAGCCGAACGGGGAGACGTAGGTGGCGACACCGAGTTCGTGCAGTGTCGCGCGGTCCCCGGCGGCCTCCGCGTCGAACGCCGAGATGTAGGAGGCGTAGACGAAGTCCGGTTCGGCGGCCAGGATCGTCTCGTGGTCGGGGTACTGATCGGCCAGCACGGGCACCGTCTCGTACGCCGATCGCCACTTCTCGGGCACGGCGTCGTCGAGGTAGGCGGTGCCGGCCAGTCGCTCCTCGACCCCGAGCGCCAACGCCACCTCGGTGGCGCCCTGGTTCATGGTGATCGCCGACGAGGGTGGGGAGTCCACTGTGGAGGTAATACCGCAGCTGCTGACCTCGACGGGATACGCCGCCGCGGAGCCGATGTCGGCGTCGGCGTCAGCGTCCTCGGGAGCGCCGACGCAGGCGGAGGGTAGGAGGACAGCGAACGACAGGGCGAGGGCGAACAGCAGACGACGAAAGGTCACGGGCTCTTTCCTCCGAGGCTCGTACGCGGAGCCTGTAGCGGACAGGTGACGCGGACACGAGGTCCACGGCCAGCAGGTCTTCGGACTCGGGATCACCCGGACGGAGCGCCTTCCCAGGTTCGCACCCAGTGGCTTCGTGCTCCGCCCGTCACCCTCACCGCTGCGCGTCAGTCCCGGATTCTCACCGGGTTCCCTGACTCAGCTCGCGCTGAGTTCGACTGGCGAGGTGACAATAACACCCCGCCGCGGGAAGGGCCATAGGTTTGCGACTGGCACGATGACATCGTGACCGGAAGAACTCGCCGCGATGCGTGTCCCGGTGTGCTCCGCCCCTGGGTCGCGGACGACGGCGCCCTCGTGCGGCTGCGACTGCCGAGGGGGGCGGTGACCTTCGAGGCACTCGCGGAACTGTTGCGTGTGGCCGAACGTCACGGCGACGGAACGGTGTATCTGACCAGCCGCGCCAATGTTCAGGTGCGCGGTCTGTCGCATCTCGACGGTCAGCTGGAGGACGAGGTGGTGTATGCCGTTCTCGCCACGGGGTTGGTGCCTTCGACCACCCACGAGCGGGTGCGCAACATCATGGCCTCCCCGCTGACCGGACGGGCGGGGGGACGTGCCGACCTGCGCCCGGTGGTCGACGACCTCGACGCCCGCCTGTGCGCCGAACCTCGGCTCGCGGGGTTGGCGGGCCGTTTCCTGTTCGTGCTCGACGACGGGCGCGGTGATCTCGTAGGACGTGACCTGGACCTCGGCCTCGTGGCGGTGGACGCGGAGTCCGCCCAGGTACGGGCGGGACGGCACGGCTGGGGACCGGTGATACCGCTGGACCAGGCCGCGGCGGCGCTCACCGCGCTTGCGGTGTCCTTCGTCGAACGCGCCGGTACCGCGCCGAATGCGCCGTGGCACGTCGACGAACTCGACGGAGGCGGTACGGCTCTGTTGGGTGCGCCACGGAAGCGGCGTGTCGAGACCCGGATCAGCAGTGGGCCCCCACCGCTTGGCAAGATCGCCCAGCAGGACGGCCGCGTCGCCGAGCATGTGCCGGTGCCCGACGGTCGTGTGGATGCTCGCCTCTTGGCCGAGTTGGCCGCCCTGTCGCCGCGTGAGCTGATCGTGACCCCGTGGCGCACCGTTGTCGTCCCGGATCTGGAGAACACATGAGTCTTGTCCCACCGACCCGTCGTTACGCCTATGCCACCGACGGCGCCGCGATCTACGCCGAGTCGTTCGCGACGATCCGCGCCGAGGCGGATCTGTCCGCCGTGCCCGCGGACGCCGAGAAGGTGGCCGTCCGGATGATCCACGCCTGCGGACAGACCGACCTCGCCACCGACCTGGTCATCCATCCGGATCTGGTCCGGGCCGCGAGGACGGCCCTCGAGGCGGGGGCTCCGATCCTGACCGATGCGCGCATGGTGGCCGAGGGGGTCACCCGGGCGCGGCTCCCACGGGACAACGAGGTCCGCTGCTATCTGCGTGACGAACGGGTCCCCGACCTCGCCCGCGCCTGGGGCACGACCCGTTCCGCCGCGGCCGTCTCGCTGTGGGCCGAACGGCTGGAAGGCGCGGTCGTGGCGATCGGCAACGCCCCCACCGCCCTGTTCCACCTGTTGGAGATGCTCCGCGACGGTGCCCCGCGTCCGGCCGCGATCATCGGCACACCCGTCGGATTCGTCGGCGCCGCCGAGTCCAAACAGGCGCTCGTCGATCTCGCGACGGACGAACCCGGGCTCGAAGTCCCTTACCTCGTCGTTCGGGGTCGCCGCGGCGGATCGGCGATGGCCGCTTCGGCACTCAACGCCCTGGCTCAGGAGGAGGAATGATCGGCACGCTCTACGGTGTGGGAGTCGGCCCCGGCGACCCCGAACTGATCACGCTGAAGGCGGCCCGACTCATCGGCGCGGCCGACGTCGTCGCCTATCACGCGGGGGTCGGCAAACAGTCGAACGCGCGGCGCATCGCCGCCGATCTGCTCCCACCGGGGGTCGTCGAGGAGGAGCTGGTCTACCCGGTCACGACACAGACCACCGATCACCCCGGGGGTTACGCCGGGGCGATGGCCGACTTCTACGCCGAATGTGCCGCGCGTCTGCGCGCGCATTTGGCGGCGGGCCGTGACGTCGTCGTCCTCACCGAGGGCGATCCGATGTTCTACGGCTCGTTCATGTACCTGCACGATCGGCTGGCCGCGGAGTTCCCCACCGAGGTGGTGGCCGGGGTACCCGCGTTCGCGGCGGCCACCGCCTCCGCCTCGTTGCCGCTCGTGCGCCAGACGGACGTGTTGACCGTCCTGCCCGGCACCCTGCCCGAACCCGAACTCGCCCGCAGGCTCGCCGACACCGACGGTGCGGTGATCATGAAGCTCGGTCGCACGTTCGGCAAGGTCCGCTCCGCGCTGGAACAGGCCGGACGTCTGGAGGGCGCCTGGTACGTGGAACGGGCCTCGATGGACGTCGAACGGGTGCTGCCCGTCGCCGACGTCGACCCGGAGGAGGTGCCGTACTTCTCGGTGATCCTGGTGCCCGGCGATACCAGGCCGGGCGTGGCCCGCTACGACCGGACGACCACGACCACCGTGCCGACCACGGCCGCTGAGGCGAGCGAGGTGGCCGCCGACCCGTCGGCGGAGGTCGTCGTCGTGGGACTCGGTCCGGGCCCGGACGAATGGCTGTCCCCCGAGGCGTCGCAGGTGCTCGCCGAGGTGGACCACGTCGTCGGCTACGGGCCGTACGTCGCCCGGGTCCCCCAACGTGCGGGGCTCGTGCGGCACGCCTCGGGCAACACCGTCGAGGTGGA
>SMEH01000300.1_pt1 | contig 20934 bp, 20 predicted proteins | sample 2456361 | NCBI WGS metagenome assembly SMEH01 (sample SAMN10132587, study PRJNA489261) | soil metagenome | isolation source: day1 control-loamy sand soil ammended | place: USA | reverse complement strand
CAAACTCAAATTGTGTTAGCCATTTTTAATATATTTAAAATCTGTTTCTTTAAATTACTATGAGCTTAATTACTTTACTATTGTCCTCAGGTGCCATCCTTTTGGTTGCCTATTTTACTTATGGCCGATTTGTGTCGAATAAATTAAAAATTAGCAATAAAAACATAACGCCAGCTCATACCCTAGAGGATGGCATAGACTATGTACCCAGCAAAGTCCCCGTAGTTTTAGGGCACCATTTTTCTTCCATTGCAGGCGCTGGACCCATCGTAGGGCCAATTATTGCTATTGCTTTTGGATGGATTCCCGCTGTCATCTGGATTTTAGTGGGAGGGATATTTTTCGGTGCCGTCCATGACATTACCAGTATGATTGCTTCTATGCGGCATGAAGGGAAATCAATAGGTTTTATCATTCAAAAATATATAGGCAAACAAGGGAAGCAACTTTTTATGTTTTTCTGCTTCGCCACGCTAATACTCATCATCGCAGTATTTACTGATATTGTAGCCAAAACATTTGTCAATAACCCAGGGGCAGCCTCTTCCTCCACTTTGTTTGTCGTACTGGCGATAGCATTTGGGATGGTAGACAAAGTCACAGGAAATAAAAAATATGCCCTGGTGATCACTTCCATTGTGGGCATAATATTGATGTACTACTTTGTTTATCTCGGCATTCAATTCCCCATTGCACTGGGCTATAATGTTTGGGTGGTGTTATTAATGGCATACGCCTTTGTCGCTTCCGTTTCTCCTGTCTCTTTTCTTTTACAGCCGCGAGATTATCTAAGTAGTTTTCTATTATATGGATTGATCCTAATTGCAGTTGTGGGTATTGTAGCGGCCAACCCTGAAATAAAGATGGACACCCAAGTACAAATAAATGCAGAAGGATTGGGCTATATATTTCCTGTACTTTTCGTGACGGTAGCCTGTGGTGCTATAAGTGGCTTCCACTCATTAGTGGCTTCAGGGACTACATCAAAACAGATTAATAAAGAAAACGATGCGAAAGTAATAGGATTTGGCGGCATGCTTATCGAGTCGTTTTTGGCTATTATCTCTGTTGGGGCGGTAGTCGTCATGACAAGGTCTGAATATACAAGTACATTGGCTGTAGACGGGCCGGTGACTATGTTCTCCAACGGTCTGGGTAGTATCATCTCTACAATTGGAATATCAGAGGACCTCGCTGTTACTTTTGTAGCCCTTACTGTATCTGCTTTTGCGCTCACCACACTTGATACTTGTACTCGCTTAGCGCGATTTACCTTCCAGGAATATTTTGAAGATGTGGATACCAAGACAGGTAGAATGTTTGTGAGCAATCGCTATCTGGCTACTTTTATAGTGGTAGTTTTATCTGTGCTTTTATTAGCTTCTGGCAGCTTTGCTACACTTTGGCCGATTTTTGGCTCCGCAAATCAATTGCTGGCTGCTTTGGCTTTGCTTGCAGTAGCGGTATGGCTCATCAAGAAAAAAGTAAACCCTACTTTTGTGCTCATACCTATGTTCTTCATGTTTGCCGTTACCCTTAGCTCCCTATTACTTTTTGCTATCCAAAACTTCAACAACGGCACTTATCTCCTATCTTTTATCGCTGGACTACTATTCCTACTCTCCATTGTGTTGGCATGGTTTGCCCGAAATAGCCTAAAGAAGGACAAAACTATATCAGCACCAAAATCTGAGGAAGTAAACGCCTGAGGGTAATGCTCACGCATAACGGAGTTTAAGATAAAGGTTTCTTAGGCGCTTCAAAGGAAAATGGAGAAAATGAAGGACATAAAATAGATAAGAGGAGAGGTTTACGCCTTCCAGTTTTTTGAGGAGGTCAAAAAACAAAAGTGCTTCTTTATAATTACCTGTAAGTACAGCATGTCGCATCTCATATCTTAACCTTTTAATCAGCGCCAGCTCATCTCGTCTGCACCTATTCATATTGGCAGCCTTCAAGCAAACACGGTATGTGCTTTCCAATTGCCTGTCTCCTTTCTCATACAGTTTAGTGGATAGGGAAGCTTTTACCCTTCTTACTTTTGTGAGGCAATGGGGTTGAAATGCGTATTGATATATTCGCGCCGACCGAACCCAAAAGTCAAAATCTTCATAAGCTAACGATTCATCATACCCACCCAAATCGTTCAGGACTTCTCTCCGCATCATCATGGTAGGGGGCGAAATAAAATACCTTGACAATACCTCTGAATACACATCGCCTTCTGGAACAGAATCCTTAACATTTCCTTGATCATCAATGAGATAATGTAACTTCAAAAGATTACCATCCTCATCGATGATTTCCGCATTAGAGAAGACCACACCAACATTGGGTTCCTGCATTTCAAAAAATCTAACTTGTTGTTCTATGCGATGAGGGAGCATAACATCATCCGTCGCAAAATCTATGATGTACTTTCCCCGTGCCTGGGAAAAACCCTTATTAAAAGCAGCACAGTTGCCTATGTTTTTAGGCAAATCGATATAAAGAAGGTCATGCTCTTGGCATAACCTTTCCAGCACATCCTTACACCCATCTGTACTAGCATCATCCACCACAATAAGCTCTATGTTTGAATAGGTCTGTGTTAGCACCGATTCGATTGCCTCTTCCAGAAATGGCTTGTGGTTATGGCATAAGCATATGACCGAGACTAGTGGTTGCATAGTGTACAAGTTCAATGCCTCTACATTGCCATCATTCTAGCACGTTTTTTATAAGAACAGGCTAGACTTTAGCGCTTTATTTTCAAACCAAGCTCTTCGAGTTGTTCTTCCGCAATAGTTGATGGCGAGTCAATCATTACGTCTCTACCCGAGTTATTTTTAGGAAATGCTATAAAGTCTCTTATAGAATCTACCCCGCCAAAAAGAGCGCAGAGCCTGTCAAAACCAAATGCTATGCCACCATGTGGAGGGGCGCCATACTCAAAGGCATCCATTAAGAATCCAAACTGCTTCTTGGCTTCTTCATCGCTGAACCCAAGGTGTGAGAACATCATCTGCTGTGTTTTACGATCGTGAATACGAATAGATCCACCACCTACTTCCACTCCATTGATGGCCAAATCATAGGCATTGGCCCTCACATCTCCTGGATTGGTATCGAGCAAGGCAATGTCTTCGGTTTTCGGAGATGTAAAAGGATGGTGCATCGCATGATATCTTTTCGTTTCTTCATCCCACTCCAATAATGGGAAATCAAGTACCCAAAGCGGTGCAAACACATCTCGAGGTCGAAGATCTAGGTCAGTGCCCAGCTTGAGACGAAGTTCGGACAATGCCTTTCTTGTAGCATTGGCCTCACCAGAAAGCACCAATATAAGGTCTCCAGGTTCTGCTCCCATACTATTTGCCCACGCTTTTAAGTCTTCTTCTCCGTAGAACTTATCTACAGACGATTTGAGCGTCCCGTCTTCGTTGTATTTTACATTTACTAACCCTTTGGCCCCAATTTGTGGGCGTTTTACAAAATCCGTCAGTGCATCAACTTGCTTGCGCGTATAGTTAACGCATCCTTTGGCACAAATACCCACTACCAATTCTGCACTGTCAAAAACATTGAAACCCTTTCCTGAAGTAAGATCTACCTTACCATCTTCAGATTTCAATTCATGGAACTCCATTCCAAAGCGAATGTCGGGTTTGTCACTACCATAACGTGACATGGCCTCAGCATAAGACATTCTAGGAAAATCGGGCAAAGTTATGCCTTTCACTGTTTGGAAAAGGTGTTTGACTAGGCCTTCAAAAGTATTCAGGATGTCTTCTTGCTCTACAAACGACATCTCGCAGTCTATTTGAGTAAACTCAGGCTGCCTGTCCGCACGCAAATCCTCATCCCTGAAGCACTTGACGATCTGGAAATATCGATCAAATCCAGAGACCATCAAGAGTTGCTTGAATGTTTGGGGCGATTGTGGCAAGGCGTAAAACTCTCCCTTGTTCACCCGGCTTGGTACCACAAAGTCTCTGGCACCTTCTGGCGTACTTTTGATCAGCACAGGCGTTTCCACTTCAATAAATTCAGCCTTGTCCAAGTACTTCCTTGTTTCCTGCATCATTTTATGTCGCAACTCAAGGTTTCTCCTTACAGGGTTACGCCTCAAGTCCAAATAACGGTACCTCATGCGGAGGTCTTCCCCACCGTCGGTTTCGTCTTCTATGATAAATGGAGGAACTTTAGAAGGGTTTAGTATTTCTATATTGGTCACATGTACTTCAATATCTCCCGTATCTAATTTGTCATTCTTGGCATATCGCTCCACTACAGTACCACTTGCCTGGATTACGAATTCCCTTCCTAACGAACGAGCCTTTTCTATTACTTGAGAATCAGATTTGCCTTCTTCAAAGGTCAATTGCGTGATGCCATACCTGTCTCTAAGGTCTATCCATAACATACCCCCTTTGTCCCTTATCCTCTGTACCCATCCGGATAGAACAACCTTTTCATTTACATTTTCGAGACGTAATGCACCACAATGATGACTCCTGTACATAATCTTAACTGTTTTAATTTAGGGCAAATTTAATAATAGTTTTAGCTTTTAAATGTTGGGAGCTGCATTTCTCCACTAATATTATCGATAATTAAAGCGGATGACGAAACTCGAGGCAAAATTTGTATGAAAAAGCAGCTTCCGCAAAAAGGATGGAGCCTCCAATAGAAGGGAAACTTAATAAAATCATTCCTCAACGACTTCGTTTCTTTGTAGTTGTTTATGATATAGCTCTTTGTATACCCCATTTACAGCCAACAGGTCGTTATGGCTGCCTTGTTCAATAATACGCCCATCATCGAGCACCAATATTTTATCTGCAAGCTTAGCAGAAGAGACCCTATGTGAAATGACGATACTTGTTCTGCCCTCCATAATTTTCTTGAGACTGTTAAGAATAGCATTTTCAGTTTTTGTATCGACAGCAGAAAGTGCATCGTCAAGAATCACGATCTTAGGATTTCTGACAATTGCCCTAGCAATAGAAACACGCTGTTTTTGACCTCCTGAAAGGGTAATGCCTCGTTCTCCTAATCGAGTCTCAAATTTTTGAGGGAAACGTTGTATGTTCTCATATATATCCGCATCTTTTGCAGCTTGTATAATTTGCTCTTTGGTAAGGCCGATGCTCCCAAAAGCAATATTATTCCAAATAGTATCTGAGAAAAGGAACACATCTTGTGGCACGTAGCCGATCTGTCCTCTCAAGCTGGAGAGGTCATATTCTTTTATATCGATTCCGTCTATTCTAATCCTCCCCTTCGTGGCGTCATACATCCGCAAGATGAGGTTGCCAATAGTAGTCTTTCCTGACCCTGTCGTACCTATAATAGCTATAGACTCTCCCGGTTTTACTTCAAAAGAAACCTTGCTCAAGGCTATTGTGCCAGAATCTGGGTATACAAAGCCTACCTCGTCAAACACAATATGACCGTCAATCTCTTTTTTCAAGTTGCTTGATGAAACAATGTCATTTTTGGTTCTCAGCAATTCATTGATTCTGGCTTGAGAAGCTGCTGCCCGTTGGACAAGGCTGGTAACCCAACCCAGAGATGTAACAGGCCAAGTGAGCAGGTTGACGTAAATAATAAATTCGGCGATATTACCTGCGCTGATAGAGCCCTTGAAAATTTCCAATCCGCCAATATACACCGTCAGAATGACGCTGAGACCGATCAAGGCTACGATAAGCGGGTGAAATAATGCATTTACAAAAGTTAGCCGAATCGATTTATCTTTATAGTCGTTGCTCTCTATGGAAAATTTCCTTGATGAGTCTTCCTCCCTCACAAATGCCTTTATGACTCGTATTCCCGAAAAAGCCTCCTGCACATAGGTGGAGAGGCCAGAAAGACTGTTCTGTATTTCCATAGACCTTTTGTTAATGAGATCATGGACAAAATAAATACTTACCGACAAAAGAGGCAGGGGAATAAGGGAATATAAGGTAAGCCGAGTATTGATGGAAAACATGATGGGAATAACCATGGCAAAGAGCGTGAATACGTTGAAGGCATACATGATAGCAGGCCCCAAGTACATCCTTACCCTACTCACATCTTCAGAAATTCTAGCCATCAAATCCCCCGTATTGTTCCTTCTGTAGAAGCTCAGTGGAAGGGATTGGTAGTGCTGATAGATTTCGTTTTTCAGATCAAACTCAATGTGGCGAGACATAGCAATAATTGTCTGCCTCACCAGGAACAGAAAAAAGCCCCTGAGAAGGGCCATGAGCAAGATTATGGTACCATAAAAGAAAATACTGCTCCCAAAAGACTTATAGATGATCGTTTGGCTTTCAAAGCCTCCAAACAATTTGTATATCCCGATATTCTCCTGAATAAGGTTAAAAGCATAGCGGACTATCTGGGCAGGGAATATGGCAAATATGTTGGAAATAATAATAAATATCGTCCCTAAAATGAGGTGGTACTTGTACTTAAACAAATACTTATTTAAATATTGAAGTTCCTTCACAGTGCCTATTAAATGTTTTGCCTCTTTGCTGCACTTTATATTTCGCTAAACTTGAAATAAAGTGCCGGAAAAAAAGTATTTTTGCGATATTTTAAAGCAAAGTTAAGGAGATATTGTTGTTTTAAAGAGAAAATAAAAGCCTAGTTTCCACAAGCCAACGTTTTTTTAAGCATTTGTGGGAGGCATACACCAAAAGATATTATTAAATATACTTAGTTCATTTGTTTGCCTATGGCAAGCTTATTCGTTCTTTCAAATTTTGATTAATGCTGAACAGAAGATCATTACGCATCAAGGCCATGCAGGCTATCTACGCTTTTAAACAGAGCAAAGAGTCTAACTATCACATTGCACAAGACCTCATTAAAGAAACTTTTCTTCCTGACCTCAACTCCATGGAAGTACAAGACAAGGAGCTGCTGGACAAAAAGAAAGCCCAAGCGTTGGAATTATTCCGCACCTATTACCACGCCGACCATGTTGAGATTGAAAAAGGAGTTGAAAAGGACGTCTATCAAGCTGCTACCGACGCTCTTTTACATTATAAAAATCAGGTAAACAAAGATGTTGACGCTTACAGAAGGCAAATGCTTATAGAAGCAGAAAAGATATATGATCATTATCTCTCCATCTTGTTGTTGCCAGGAGAATGGGCAGAAATGGCCAAAGCAGACCGAGAACGAAAAAGTTTAAATCTTGGTCAGGCACAGCCTGCTGGGCCTTTGAACCTATACCACAATAAAGTGATTGAACGTCTGAGAAACAGCAAGCCCCTTACAATAGAGGCCATAAAAAGGAATATCGATTGGGCAGAGCAAAAGGACAACGTGCGACAATGGTTCAGGGACATTGTAAAGAAGGATCCTGTTTATGAAGAATATATTACAGTAAGACATCCTTCTTTTGAAGAAGACAAACAGATGCTGCTGCACTTAGCAAAAAACATTATCTTTAAGAGCGAACCTTTACAAGGTTTTTGGGATGAAGTAGATATATCTTGGGCTGAAAACAAAGCTATCCTAAAGAGTATGGTCGTGAAAACCCTAAAAGGCGTTGATGAGGAGGGAGAGGATAGTGAACTAGGATTGGTCGAGCTCTCAAGCAACTGGGAAGACGACAGGGAATTTTTTGAGGCGCTATTCGTCAAATGCATAAGGCATGACGATCAATATGAGGCTTTAATTTCTAAGAAAGCCAAAAACTGGGATGTAGAACGAATTGCTGCTACCGATAAAATCATCCTGTGTATGGCGATATGCGAAATGATGAATTTTCCTAGTATTCCAGTTAAGGTAACTATCAATGAATATATTGAGATCTCGAAGATTTACAGCACTCCTAAAAGCAAGCAATTTGTAAATGGAATACTAGATGTGCTGGCCGAAGAGCTTTTAGAGGAAGGGCTGATAAAAAAGAGCGGTAGAGGTTTAATTGATAATAAATAACAAAAACAGATACTACAAAATATCGTATTTTCTGAATAAATAAAACTTTGATAATTTTATTTGATTGATAATATATAGCAATAAAGTATGAAAAAGACCCTAAGCAATATCCTAATATTTATCACGGCAGCGTCTGCCGGCACATTACTGGGCATTTTATATGCTCCAGACAAAGGATCCAATACCCGCGACAAACTCACCTATCGCTTGGATAAACTGAGAAGAAAGCTAGAAGAGCTGGTGGAGGAAATTATGCAGGGCAAGGAGCTATACCACAGCGAGGCAAAATCCGAAGGACAAAAAGTCATTAGCGAAGCACGAGAAAAGGCAGAGAAACTGCTTGACGATGTTGAGATTTTGATTGGACAGATAAAGGAAAAGCAGTAGACTCATAGCTTTACCGCCTGTCTGACAATCGCTTCTTATATTACCCATAACTGAATAACAATTCATATGAGAAAGATCACGTTAATAGAAGGAGATGGCATTGGGCCGGAAATTACAGAGGCGGTAAAGACCATATTTGCTGCTGCATCAGTACCCATAGAATGGGAAGAAGAAAATGCAGGAGAGTCTACTTTGTCAGCCAAGGGAGAACTGATCCCCGCTTCTTTGATAGCGTCCATAGAAAGAAATAAAGTGGCACTAAAAGGTCCTATTGCTACACCCATTGGAGAAGGCTTCAAGAGTATAAATGTACACCTACGGCAAAAGTTTGACCTGTATCAAAACATGCGCCCTTGCGCATCTCAGCCAGGCCTCCCTACTCGCTTCACAGATGTAGACTTAGTACTTTTCAGGGAAAATACGGAAGGCCTTTATTCCGGTCTAGAGTTTTTTGATGAGCGCTTAGGCATTTCGGACTCCATAGCCCGCGTAACCAAAAGCGGCTGTATGAAGATTGTAAGAGCTGCATTTGCCTATGCCAGAAAATTCAATAGAAAGAAAGTAACACTAGTCCATAAGGCCAATATATTAAAAAGTGCAGGCAAGCTATTTATAGACGCAGGCCACTCCGTCGCCAAAGATTATCCTGAAATTGTCTTCGAAGATAAGATCATTGACAATATGTGCATGCAACTGGTCATAAGGCCGGAACAATATGATGTGATCGTGACCACCAATCTTTTTGGAGATATCATATCTGACTTATGCGCTGGACTAATAGGAGGCCTAGGAGTAGTGGCGGGTGCCAACATAGGTGATGATGTTGCCATATATGAAGCAGTGCATGGAACAGCCCCTGATATCGCTGGGCAAAATAAGGCAAACCCTACAGCATTGCTAAAATCGGCCATACTAATGCTGCATCATATTGGTCTTCAAGATCATGCAAGAACCATAGAAAATGCACTTAACAAAACCCTCAGCAATCCCGAAATGCGCACTGCAGACTTAGGGGGCAAGGCTGGAACAAAAGAATTTGCTCAAAATGTAATAGCTTACCTAGAATAGTAAGTTTTTTTAAGCCATTAATCCTTAGTTTTGCATCATTGATAACAAATTAAAAATTATAATGAAAAGCACTATAATTAAAATATTCGGAGTCTTTTTTGTAATGGTCCTCGCTGGATGCAACAGTGATCTAGAAAAGCGTGTATCTAGTTTGGAAAGGAGAATGGTTGAAATAGAAAACAGATCACAAGCACAAAGTACAGGTCAACCTCAAATTGTTCAACCATCAAACACAGCAGCACCTGCTACAGAACAAAAACCAGATGGTCCGCTGCCGGCTTTCACTTTTGAGGAAACCTCTCATGACTTTGGGCAATTGCAGGAAGGCGACGTGGTTAGTCATACATTTAAATTTACCAATACAGGAGATGCGCCACTGATTATACAAAACGCATCAGCTTCATGCGGCTGTACTGTTCCAAGCTATCCTAGACAGCCTATCCCTACAGGAGGAACTGGTGAGATTGTCGTTGAATTCAATAGTAACAGAAACGTGGGAGTTCAGAACAAAACTGTTACGATCACTGCCAATACTTATCCGTCACAGACTAAGTTGAATATAAAAAGTGTAGTAGCTGCTAAAAACTAATCAGGCTTTTGTATATACGTTAAGATGATTGCCGTTTATTATCCAAAGATTTAATGACATAAACCGTTTAAAAACACATGCTGAATTTCATTTTATTACAAGCCGGAGGGCCAGAGAATTACATCAATATCATTTTTTTGATAGGTATAGGTATTGTGATTTACTTTTTTATGATCAGACCTCAACAGAAGAGGCAAAAGGATCAGAAAACCTTCATTGAGAATATCAAAAAGGGAGATATGGTTGTGACAATTGGCGGCATCCATGCCAAAGTGGCTGCTGTAGAAGATACCGCAGTAATTCTTGAGGTGGACAAAGGCGTAAAAATAAAATTTGAGAAGACAGCGATTTCTTTGGAGGCAAGTAAGCAGTATGCATAAATAAAGAGGCAGGCTGTGAAAAGAGTTAAGGAAGTTCTTTTATGGATTAAAGGCTTATTATCACCTAATAAAAAGGAAAACTGGAGGGTGGTCATGCTATGTATTTTAGCAGCGACCACCTTTTGGCTTTTGAACGCCCTTAACAAACGCTATACAACCAAAATCAACTACCCTATTGAATTCTTGGTGGACAACCCTGACGAAGTGGTTGTGGTGCAGGAACTACCTTCCAAGGTCCAAATAGATGTCTCCGGAGGGGGATGGAATCTGTTGCGAAGAACACTTTGGTTCAACGTGAGTCCGCTGGCTATCCCTCTGAACAATCCCACTGAAGTAAAGTATATCCCAGGCTCTTCGCTCGTGCCGCTAATATCGGAACAATTGAGCGACATAAGCCTCAATTATGTGATTACCGACACTTTAAAAGTAGATATTGAAGCAAAAGTGTCTAAATCTGCTCATCTGAGTATCGATAGCGATAATATCAACCTTGCGCCTTCTTATCGGATAGTGAGCGAAATAACCATCGACCCAGACACCGTTACTTTTATTGGACCATCCTCTATCATCAATCAATTGCCTGATACGGTGTATTTGACTTTGCCAGCAGCCATTGCAAGGGATTTCAATGAAAGTATTAAAATAAGTGGTGTAGAGTCTAACTTGGTTAGTCATGCGCCACAAGAAGTAAACGTTAGTTTCGAAGTCGCACCTTTTGTACGACAGACTTCGGTTGTAGATGTAGTCCCACTCAACTTCCCAGTAGATTCAAGTATTGTACTCCTCGATCGAAAGGTGGAAGTGATCTACACGGTACAAGAAGAAATAGCTGGTTCAATAGACGAAGAGGATCTCCATGTTTGGGCAGACTTCAATAAATTCGACCAAGCCGACTCGGCAATTACCCCTCTTCTGGACAGTATCCCCAACTTTATGCTTGACGTAAAGATCAACCCTGAAAGATTGCGTATAAAAAAAGTATCACCGTGACACTTCAGGTGGGCATTACCGGTGGAATAGGTTCTGGCAAGAGCATTGTTACCAGGATATTTGCATTGTTAGGCATGCCTGTATACGATGCCGATACGGAAGCCAAAAAGCTTATGACTTCGGATAAAGTGCTTATGCAAGGAATTGTACAAGCGTTTGGAGAAGAATCATACAACAAAGATGGGAGCCTCAACCGACCTTACCTTTCCTATCATGTATTCAATAGCAGCGAAAAGACAAACTTGCTCAACAGCCTAGTACATCCTCGAGTCAGCAATCATTATCAAAAATGGGTCCGGGAGCACGCAAAGTTTCCCTATGTTGTCAAAGAGGCTGCTTTAATATACGAATCAGGATCATATAAACAGCTCGACAAGGTTATCACTGTCTATGCACCTCCATCTTTACGGATCGCCAGAACACTAAAAAGGGATCCGCAACGCACCCAAGAGGAAGTAGAGGCCATTATTGGCAAACAATGGGATGATGCCATTAAAATGGAGAGGGCTGACTATGTGATCTATAATGACGACTCTCAATTGGTGATTCCACAAGTGCTGCTGCTAGACCAAACCTTCAGAGAAGGCATCAACTATTAGACGAATAATCGAAGGGCAGATTGATCTGGTCGGCATAGAACTTTACCCTAGAGCTCGTACGATCCATAGGTATTATTTTCTCGATTTTATCCAGTTTATGATTATAAAACACCTCTACATAATAGTTGTAGAGTAAATAAAGATTTACCTTATAACCATAGTACCGGATATCAAGCACAAAAGTCCCATCCACATACAACAACTTGATTTTCTTCTCTAAAGGGAAATTATTAAAGTCTTTACAAGAAATCATAGCGCAATATCAGTCTCCATTTTATTCCTCAATATACGCCGAATTAACATTAGCTATTACCTTTGCGATTGAATATTTAGAAAGCCCCTTGACATAAAGCCACAATATTAAATCATGTCTTGGTAAATTATAAACCTGTGGCCTACCTCTAGAAATATTTTCAATTATCTTGATTCTATTTGGGCGCCATTTCGTGCTGTCCGCTGCTACTCCTCGCCCCCTCGTACCTCGGGTGCTGTGGGGTATCCGCTTCCATCACGGGCGCTCCTGCACAAGCACATCCTCACGTCAATATCAATCGAAATGCTCCCGATTGTTCACTTGATAGGCTTTACCAAGTAGGTATAAGAGGCTGTCATCCAATAAAAAATTTGTTGGTTGAGGGCGCGAAGTGGAAAGTTGGAGGTAGTTGCAGAAGCGATAACATCCTTATATTTCGTTTCTTACGCTAAAAGCCTATCTCCATGGGTTTTGCTAGTTAAAAAAGATGTCTTCACTGATTTACTAACGCTTTGAAAACTTAAAGGCTTTCTTATATCTTCCATATGAGTCGCTCACTATGAGCACATAATAGCCCATATGGAGCTTCTCGACAGATATTCTATAGTTATCGTGCTTGGTTTCTTGAGCTTCAACGTCCACCTTATTACCAATAATATCGTACAGCTCAAATTTGGCCTTACTTAAGTTAGCATCACTCAGATTAATATTGATAAACTCTGTAGCAGGATTGGGATATATTTCGATACGGCCGTCCTCATCGTTGATGCTGAGCCTTACTTCTGCATTACCCTGATCAAATACAGGTTTTTCGATTATTTTCTGACCGTACAAGGTCAAGCCCATCGATAAAAGCGTTAAAAAAATTATAATTGGTCGAATTGTTTTCATCCGAATACGTTTTGCTCTAAATCACTTCATCTCCATTCCTTTTCTCTTCAAAAATCAATCCAAACACAACTGATCACTTAAAAATAATTATTCCCACTTTAATTTGAAATGCTTGGCACACCTACTAGCTTAAAAAAGTCCTGCAATAAATTTGATAATGAAAATCATATAGGTTCAACTTTTCCAAGAAGATATTGTTTGAACAGATCCGCATGATTGCGCTTTTAACGTTTTATAAGCTTCTCCAATGTGATCGATGAGATCACTGGGCAGCATGGCCTCTTCGCCCAATGAGTCTGCGGCTTTGTCTCCAGCCAGCCCATGCAGATATGTTCCTAGAACCGCTGCTTTTATAGGGTCATATCCTTGCCCGAGCAGCGATGCCAAAATACCTGTAAGGACATCGCCGCTACCTCCAGTAGCCATTCCAGGGTTTCCTGTGCTGTTGAAATACACTTGTCCCTCAGGCGTACAGATCGTGGTATAGGCACCCTTCACAATCACAATGCAATGATATTTTCTTGCAAACTCCTGCTGTATTTGCAAGCGCTCGAAACTGTCTTTAGACTTTCCTACTAGCCTTTCGAACTCTTTAGGATGTGGCGTCAATATGCTTCCATGAGGAATATATTTTAACATTTTCTTATCCTTACTCAGTATATTGAGCGCATCGGCATCCAGCACCATGGGAGATTTTACTTTTTTCAATAACGAAAGCAGCATTTGCTTAGTCACCTCATCTGTACCCAAGCCTGGCCCAACGCCAATAGCATCGTAGGCCGCTACATTTTTTATATTAGAAATCTTCTTTTGCTTAACATCTGTCTCTACCATGGCCTCAGGCACAGCAGTCTGCAAAATATTGTACGCACTAGCGGGCACATGCACAGTAAGCAATCCAGCACCCGCTCTCAGACAAGCCCTGGCACAAAGCACCGTCGCCCCTACTTTCCCCCAGCTACCGCTTACCAAAAGCACCTTTCCGAAGTTTCCTTTGTGCGCAAACTTCTGCCTCCGCTTGACCATAGCAGCAGCCATCGGATGATCGGCGAAGTGATAAGGCGTGTTTAAATGATCGATAAAGTCTTGGCTCAGGCCAATGTCTGCTATGACAAGGTCGCCCGTATAGGGGGCATTTTCCGGCATCATAAAAGCCAGCTTGGGCACCTGGAATGTAAGCGTGAAATCGGGGCGCACGATCGCTCCTGTGGAAGGATGGTCTGAAGAAAGCCCAGAAGCAATATCCACAGCCACCTTGATGGCAGCACTATCATTGATAGCTTTTATCGTTTCCGCAAATATGCCTTTCGGTTCTCTGGAAAGTCCAGACCCGAATATGGCATCAATTACAATCACCTGTTCAGGGATACTAGGAATATCTCTTGAGTAGGTGATCAGTTTTATGTCCACCAAGGACTTTAGCTGTTCTAGGTTCTTTTCAAAATCCTCAGAACCTGAATCCCTATTCTTGATCACATACGGCGATACCTTATATCCCCTTTCTAAAAGGATTCGGGAGATGGCCAACCCGTCGCCACCATTATTGCCCATCCCGCAAAATACCATAACAGGCGCATGCTTCCCGAACCTTCCCTCAAACCAGTGACAAAAAGCCTGAGAAGCCCTTTCCATGAGATCGATGGAAGCGATGGGCTCATGTTGGATGGTATAGGCATCAGCCTCTCTTATCTGTTGAGCGGTGAGGATTTTCATAGCCACAATATATGCATTATCATGGGATAATTACTTGAATTTCCTGTTGTGTACTTATTTGCGCTCCTACTTCTCTCTTTTTTGCGTTAAGGAATCTTTCCTCTCTCTTACAATCAACACCACCATCAATACAAAATAGAGCAGGATCGCCACGCCATTCCACATACCGCTCCATTTGCGCCATGCTTCCCAAGTCATGATATCGGCTACCACCCTTAGGATCAGCGAACCTTCCAGAATTATGGCCGGGAGATAAAGTACTTTGTGGAAAGGCTTTATGGGCCAACCCAGCACGCCCGGAAGGATCATGGGCCCATGGGCGAATATCATGGAGAAGACAAAGCCCACAAAAAAGGTATGCAGTACGGCATCGTAAATAAATCCATAGAGGTCGCCCAGTAGGATGAGGACCCCGCTTACGAGCAACCAAGCATAGCCCGTCAATAGCAAAAGGGCAGAGAACTTATGTTGCCCTGTTTTTTTAACTGACTTTGTGGCCATGTCATAACGCAACAGCCAAAGACCCGTCAGAATAAGCCCTACCCCTGCCATATAGCGGCCATTGCCGTGAAAAGGGATAATGATGCCCAACATAAAAATAGCTAGGGCGGCTATCAATAATTTTTGCTGGTATGGCTTTAAGGGCAAGAACTGCGTGAGTATAGAAATCCCAAACAAGCCACATCAGATTGCCTGTGAACCAACAGATAGAACCTGCTAGCATCACGTTCATATAAAACATCTTGTAGCGGTTGAGAAAGTAGCCCATCATAATGACCTGGCCCAAACTGCCCAAGGTCAAAGCATAGAAAGCCCAGATATTTTCATTCAAAAGAAAAAAGGCAAAGCTAACCCCGCTTAAAAACGGTGTGAGCATGGCCCATCGATTTTTGATTACCACAGCCCGTTCCAGACTGATCAAGGTACCTAGAAAGCTCCCCACCATCAAGGCACCGTGCTTGCCTGCCACCACGGTAAGCGGATAGGCCCACCCTATCCTGATCCAACCAGCCCATACGCCCGCAACCAGGGCAAGCAACACCAAGGGCATGATAAAAGGCAAGAGCTTTCTATTCTGCATCGGCTAAAAATCTTTCTTTCTTATTTTTACCATAAACCCCGACAACGGAAGCACAGTCCATAATATCAAGGTCACGAGGGACAATACTACGCCCAATTGGGTTCCAAAGAACTTATTGAAAACTGCTCCAGTATAGCCCATCAGGGCGGCGCTCTCCAATTGGAGCAATACCATGATCCTCGTCAGGTCTATCGGGTTGAACACACTAAAGAATATGGCCGCTTTTTCTAAAGGATAATCGTGAAAGTAAGCCAAAGCGGCCAGCACCAATCCATCGTACACTACCGCTACAATGAGCCAAAGCAATATGGCCAGTCCAAAACCTTTGATCCTGTCCTCTTGCGACGCGGCAATAAAGAACGATATCGCTACAAATATAAAAGTAAGAAAGGTGCCAGAAACTAATAATGTGATCAAAAGGGAAAGTTCAGCTACACTTCCTTGATATATCATGAAAGCAATGGCGATGCCTAATATATAGCTTAGGCTAAGAGAAACAGTAAGCCCTAAATACTGCCCGAGGAAGATCAAGGAGCGCTTGAGCGGTTGCGCCAACAACAGGATGACGAACTCCCGAGAACTGTAGTAGAACATCGTTGCGAATATGATGCTCACGAGCGGTACTATCAGGATAATGATATTGAGCAAACTGCTTACAGCCCGGGTAAAATCTCCCGAAAAATAAAGCAGGGAGCTGGCAGAAGCGAAAAAGAAAAGAAAATACAACACGGCCCACCAGCTCCTGAGTGTGTCATAGAATGTATACTTGAATATTTTCAGCAAACTGTCCATAATTTTTACGTTTAAAGTCCTTACGATCATTTCATCCGCCGTATGCTACCATCTTACCGCCATGGAGCGTATCATAAGCCTCCTTATTGGTCAATCTTGCTATGGCTTTGTCCAAGGCTTCTTCTCCTTGCTCGCTTCGCAGAACATCTGGCGTTCCTTGGAAATATATTTTCCCATCCATCAAGAAGATGATTTCGTCTGCCAACTCTTCCACATCGTTGATAATATGGGTAGTGATGAGGACAGTCTTGCCCTTGTTGCGCTCGTGGTGGATCACATCTTTCAGCTTAATGTGCGAAATAGGGTCTAGCCCTACGGAAGGCTCGTCCAAGATCAACAGCTTGGGATCGAACATGAGCGTGAGGATAGCATTCACTTTTTGCTTCATTCCGCCTGACAGGTTCTTGAGCTTCTTGTCCTGCGATGCCTCCAACTCGAAATACCGCAGCAAATTATTAATATCGACTGGTCGCTTCCGAATGTTCCGAATCATGTTAAAAAGCTCTAGGACTTTTAAGTTTTCAGGGAAATTGGCAATCTGTGGCATGTAACCTATCTGATTTCTGTACTGCCCACTATCGTCTTTTTGGCCATCCATCAGGATATCGCCCTTGTCGGGCTTTACGAGCCCCAATATACATTTCAATAAGGTAGTTTTACCAGAGCCATTAGGCCCCATAAAGGCATAGGTTTTTCCGCCATCGAGTTGCAAATCCACTCCTTTCAGCACTTCCAGTTTGCCAAAAGATTTTTGTATGTTCCTGATTTCTATCATTCTTGCCATTGGTTAACTTTCATTAAAGGATTACTATCTACCAAGCTAATGGGCGTTAGTGATGGTGTTACTTTTTCTGCCAGTTCGAGCATATCAATGAAAAGACTCCTAATAAGCACTATGGCCGTAGGCACCTGCTCAAGCAGAGAAGAAAACAACCGAACAGGCCTGTGAGGCACATCCCCAAAGCCGTCCCTGTTCAGGTCGTAGCCGCTGTAGCTGCTCCAAAAATTCCCCTCTACTACGTGGCTTTCCATATTGCGGGAGCTGGTACTGATCTCAAAGGTATTGCCCATGAAATTGTTTTCCTTTATCGTAAGCTGTTCACAACTGCCCATGATTTTGGCTGCCCACCCGTTCCTAGTAAAGTCGTTACTAATCAGTTCCAGCCTGTTTGAACCTTCGGCCAATATGCCTGTGGTGTTTTTATGGAATATGTTCTTTTCGATCCTGCTATCTGTAATGTCTTTCAGAAGCAAGCCATAAGCGGCAGGCCCTTGGTTGTCCTCAAAAACATTTCTCGTCATCTCAATCCGCTTGGAATACATGACCGCTACGCCTGCTCCATTTCTCACGAACTGATTGCCGATATATTGATTGTCATTGGAAAACATAAAGTGAAGCCCATAACGCAAATTGCCCTCACTGTGATTGCCAATGATTTGGCTGTTCTCTACAAATTCAAAATAAATTCCATCTCTGTGACCGGCAACATCATTGTCCTTTACCGTAGCTGCCTTGCAATACCACAAGTGGATCGCATTTCCTGATGTGGTTTCTCTTACGGCTTCACCCCTAACAAAATTGTTGCTTACTGTGCAGCTATCGGAATTTTCAAGATAAACACCAAAATAGGTATCTAAAAGTGTGTTATTAGAAATGACGCAATGCTTACTTTTGACAATCCGGATTGCCGCATTGTCTTTTAGCATATTGGAGCCTACCCGCTGAAAGGTAATGCCCTGAATCGTTACATGGTCGGCTTGTACCGTTAGGGTTTCATATTGTCCTTGCCCATCTATGGTGGCTCCATTTTTCCCTATTAAAGTGATGGATTTTTCTAGAATGAGTTGACCTTCCTTATACACGCCTCCATCTAGCAGAATCGTATCGCCATCTTGGGCCATATCGATCGCCTCCTTGATGGACTTTAAATTGCCAGTTGGCGATACCCTTATCTCTTTAGCAAGTCCTATTTGCACTAAAAGGACAAGGGCAAGAACCAGCCATATATTTATACTATATTTCATCATTAACTCCTTTCTAATCAACTTGCTACAAGCCATTCGTTTAAAGTTCATGATTCCCAGGCTGTTATCAACAAGCTGGCAGTGGGCTAACCCACTATTTTGCACCCCTTAATGCACCACGTGCCCAAGACCTTTTACCTCTTCCCAAGTAAGGAGGCTTCCTTCTACATTCTGAAGCACTTCATTTGCTTCAGATTCATTCTCGTAAGCCGACAAGTTCATGCCCATGGGGCTGGGCAAAGCCTTACTTTGTACAAATACCGCCGTTTCAGCGTCGATAAATTTTTCGGGAGTTGGCAGGTCAGTGACCAATACATAAGCATAACTTTCATTCGCTCCTTCCATATATTGGGCCATGCATTCTATAGCATCGAACTTATAGGCTTTCCCCTTATCAGTAACCAGTTGAGATCCAAAGCGATTGTCGGCAATGGTCATCTTGCAATGATGACAAGCATCAAATCCATATTCGATGTTTGCTGGCTTTGGCTCGCAGGCAGTGAAGAACAACAGCATCCCCAAAGCCACTGCCATATAGGCTTTCCTTGGCACCGTAGTATTGGATAGCTTGCGGGCAAAGAAAATCGCCAGCAAAGCAAGCCCTAGGGCTATACCAAAGAAAATAGCACCCCAATCAGGATAGGAGGTGGCCGTAATATTGAGTAGTTTCTTGACGCCGATGAATGGTGGGGAGTAGCTCATTCCTTCCATTTTGATGGGTGCCTGTGGATCTAGGTTGTGCCCAAAGTCTTGTTGCCATAGATAAAAATCAATCAGGCCTACGGCGCCGCAGACAATCATGAAAGTAACCCACGCAATAGTCAGTTTTTTTCTGTTGACAAAAACGACAATTAATCCTAGTGCAATAAAGGCCGCAACGAAGTAAGGCATAATATCCAACTCTTTAAAGGAGTCGGGCTGTATAGCACGCATGCCTACATAGTGATTCAAGATATTGATGTTCTGTAATGTGAATTCATCTGTGCCGGTAATCTTATCGACCCAGATATACATGTCAAGACCGCCGGGATATTGCGGCGCGTCTAGCTTAATGTGCCATATCGGAACAAAGAATATGGCCAAAAGAAAGCCACAAGCAACTAACGAAAGAAGAATGGATGGCTTTTTCATAAAATTGATGTTTTGTTACCTGATTTGAGAACAATGGTTATTACTGTTCTCTAAAATTCTTACCGGACAATATAATCAGGGAGAAGCGATCGCTTCTCCCTGCCCATTTACTAACTTCCCTTCCTCTTATTGCCAACCCAGTATTTAATGGGGACATTACTTCCTTTTGCCGATACCCTGGCATATCCCTGCATCTCTTGGTGAAGTGCAGAACAGAAGTCTGTACAGTAGAACGAAACGACACCTTCTTTTGTCGGCACCCATTTCAAAGTCTGAGTTTCTCCAGGCATCACGAGAATCTCAGCGTTTTGGTTGCCCATGACGGCGAATCCATGCGGAACGTCCCAGTCTTGCTCTAGATTGGTTACGTGGAAATACACCGTGTCGCCCATATGAATCCCTTCTATGTTATCAGGAGCCAAGTGACTTCTGATAGCAGTCATGTACACATTCACCACATTGCCATTTCTTTCCACTCTCATGTCATTCTCATTTTTTATAGCATGTGGATGTTCATTCTCATCAAGTCGGTAGAATTTCACGCTATTTGGCTTGATCAGATCTGCCGGAATGGCTTGTGCATAATGCGGCTCTGAAAGCGTTGGAAAATCGAGCAACATCTTCATCTTATCGCCCGATATATCGATCAACTGCGCACTATGGGTGAGTTCAGGACCGGTAGGCAAGTAGCGATCTTTAGTGATCTTATTCATGGCTACCAAGTACTTTCCATAAGGATCTTTTGTGTCACCACCAGGAATCATCAAGTGCCCTACAGAATAATAAACCGGCATTCTGTCCAATACTTCAAATGTTTTCAAGTCCCACTTTACAATCTCAGAAGACACGAACATGGAAGTATAAGCATTTCCTCTGCCATCAAATTCTGTATGCAATGGCCCTAAACCTGCTTCTTTCACTTCGCCAGCTATCACAGATTCATAGCGTAGGATAGGAATTCCGTAAGCATCTCCAATAAAATCTTCATTTTCGATGGCCTTCATCATCTTAGAGAACGAATGCACAGGCACTAGAGAAGCCAATTTTCCACTCACCGTGATATATTCACCCGATGGGTCTACATCCACACCATGCGGCGACTTAGGGGT
>SMEH01000184.1_pt1 | contig 21024 bp, 20 predicted proteins | sample 2456361 | NCBI WGS metagenome assembly SMEH01 (sample SAMN10132587, study PRJNA489261) | soil metagenome | isolation source: day1 control-loamy sand soil ammended | place: USA | reverse complement strand
GAAAGTGTCAGACCTTGAGATTCTTCTTCCTTAGTTAATTGATTAGGGACAATATCAAGTAGTAAAGTTTGTATTCCAATATTTGCTAAATGTGCAGCAATGCCAGACCCCATAACACCTGATCCGATCACAGCCGCTTTTCGAATCTGTAGTGTCAAAATTCTTCCCCCTTTGCCGTCTTGAATGAATACTCATTCATTTTATGTTAAAAAAATAATCCATCTGACTCTACATAAACAAATATATAAGAATTTTAAGAACAATGCAATAAAAATGTTTCTGTTTTTACTATATTTTATGAAAAATAAAAAATATTGCTATTACACCAGAAAGAACAGATATTAATTTATATAAATGGGGGAAATGATGAATCCCCCTTTTTTTACTTTTTAAACATATTTTTAACAACAAACCACACATTTGCTGGCCGTTCCGCAAGTCTTCTCATGTAATAACCATACCAGTCTGTCCCATAAGGTACGTACACACGCATTGGATATCCCTCTTGAATGAGTTCAAACTGTCTATCGGTACGAATCCCATAAAGCATTTGAAATTCATATTGATCTTTCGGTATATTTAATTCCTTTACCAATTGTTTTGTATACTCAATGATCGCATCATCGTGGGTAGCAATGGCAGTAAAATTACCGTTTTCCAAGTGTAAACGAATCAATTTCTTGAAATTTTCATCAACATCTTTTTTATCTGGAAAGGCTACTTCCGATGATTCTTTATAGGCACCCTTTACTAGGCGTAGACTTGCATCATACGCATCCAACTCTTTTATATCTTTTTCAGCTCTGTATAAATATGCTTGAATAACGGTACCAAGATGTTCATATTCTTTTTTAAAAGTTTTATAGATTTCTAATGTCTTTTCACAGCGTTCATAGTCTTCCATATCAATCGTCACAAAAACTTGATATTCTCTTGCTTTATTAATAATCCGTCTAAAATTAGTCATTACTAGTTCTTCTGAAATATCCAAACCTAGCGACGTTAATTTTAATGAAACTTGTGCATCTAAGTTTTCCTTTCCTATAGCCTCAATTGTCTTAATTGTTTGATTTGTCATGTTGAGTGCCTCATTTTCACTATTTACAAATTCCCCTAAATAATCAACTGTGACCACTAACCCTTTCTTATTCATATTCTTTATAATTTGAACAGCCTGATCAACCGACTCACCAGCAACAAATCGTGATGCACCCAGTCGCAACCCATATTTTTTAGCCAATTTTGTTATTGTTTTATTTTTGGATAAAAATAAAAAGCAATTCCGCATCAAATTCTCCATGTTGCATCCCCCTTTAGTAGGCTGAATTAAGAGAATTTTCCAAAAGGTATTCTCAAAAATTATTTTATCATGAATTTGATAGTATGGATATGAAAACGATTACAAAAAAGTAAAAAACTGAACAATGAGAATATCATAGTCGCAAACATAACACAAACGAAAATTTTATATTTTTACATAGAATTTCGTTTAATTGGAAACCTATATTTGACAAAAAAGTTACGTTTAGGAGGTTAAAAATGGAACAACAACCTATCCATCAAAATCAGCAACCGATCATGATGACACCACCAGAAGTTGTCACAGTAAAAGATTCCTTATATTTAACGGATATGCTTTCTTGGAATTTACTAGCGATGAAAAAGGCTCATTTTTATGCTCAACAATGCCAAGATCAAGAAATTAAAGCAGCATTAGATAAAGTAGGGATGATGCATCAAAAGCACTATAATCAAATTCTTCGTCATTTAAATAAACAAAACAATCAGCCTATGGGCAAGACACAATAAAAAAATATGAATAAAGGTGGGGTAAAAGAATGAATCAACAAAACCAGCAAAATAAAATCCAAAATCCAGCTGTCCAAATAGAAAAGACTCCGCAAATGAATGATCGAGATTTTACCAATGATATGCTCGCAACAGAAAAATATATGACTGATGCTTATAGCACTGCATTAAATGAGGCGAGTCACCGTTCTCTATATCAAGAGATTTTGTCGATTTACAACGAAACACAAAATTGTCAACGTGAACTGTTCGAACTCATGTTTAAAAAAGGTTGGTACAGCTTTGAGGCAGCAGAAACGCAAAAATTACAACAATCTTACCAACAGTTCCAAGGATATACGAACCAGTTTCCATATCACAACCAACACTTGCAATAATAGGGGCCAATTTTAGCCCCTTTTTTTAATGCGAAAAAATATCGGTAATTTCTGAATGAATATCAGTTTTAATTTACATGTTCTTATTTTCTTTATCTTTTCCTATACAAATTTATAAAAATGTGGAAATCTAAACATTTTTTCATTACTATTAAGTTAGATTGAAAATCGGGAAGGAGTAAACGGTATTGTTCAAGTCAAAATTACAATTCTGGACGTTAGAAATTTTACTAATCGTAGCGATTATCTACATACTGACAAAAATATCATTTTTATTTGATCCCGTTGTTGTGTTTATGTCAACCTTGTTTTTCCCTATATTAATTTCTGGGTTTCTTTACTTTTTATTTAATCCACTCGTTTCTCTTGCCCAAAATAAGTTAAAGATCCCACGTACATTAGGTATTATCATACTTTACCTTCTATTCATTGGACTGCTTGTTTTTGTTATTGCAACTGTCGTCCCAATCCTTACACGACAAATTAAAGAATTAATTAACAATATCCCTTTCTATATTGATGAAATTCAGTTCTTTTTTGAACAATTTTTACGTTCAGAAGCATTTCACTGGGTACAAACCCAACAATATGTCGATATAGACCAAGTCATAGATACATTAACAAGCTATTTATCAGCCATTCCTTCTACGATAACGAGTAGTATTTCTGGTATTTTTGGTGTCATTGCCAATACCGCAATCGTGATCGTTACAGTTCCATTTCTTTTGTTCTTTTTATTAAAAGATGGACATAAATTGCCAAATGCAATTGTAAAATTTATTCCTTCATCCTATCGTAAAGAAGGCTTATCAATTCTAAAAAATACAACAGACACATTAGCTGCCTATATTCAAGGGCAAATGATTGTTTCCCTTTGTGTCGGAACGTTATCTTACATTGGTTATTTAATTATCGGCTTGGACTATGCACTTATCTTAGCTATTGCCGTAGCCGTTACCAATATTATTCCTTATCTTGGACCGATTCTTGGGGCTGCACCTGCTGTGATTGTGGCGATGTTTGATTCCCCTATCATGGTAGGGTTAGTGATTGTTGTTGCTGTTATAGCTCAACAAATTGAAAGTAGTCTCATTTCACCACTTGTGATTGGTAAACGATTAGACACCCATCCAGCAACCATTATCATCATCTTATTAGTAGCTGGCAATCTCGCAGGTGTGCTCGGTATGATTCTTGGTGTCCCTGTATACGCTGTATGTAAAACAATCGCCCTAAATATTGTCCGTCTTATAAAACTCCACCGAAATTATAAGAGGGAACTTGAAACAAATAATCCAACACAAACATAACCATTAAAAAAGGGTTGTCCGAACGGAAGATCAAGGACAACCCTAATTATTGTAATCAATAGAAATATGAGTATCTAAATTTCTAAAGTTATAAAATAAACTTATCGATTTCTTTTACTAAATTTACTAAATCAGGTTTACTAATTTGCGCACTTGCTCCTACCGATTCCCCTTTATGATATAAGTCTTCTGTGATTAAAGAAGAGAAAATAATGACAGGTATATCTTTTAATTTCGGATGGTTTTTCACTCGATATGTTAAGTGATGTCCATCCATCTGTGGCATCTCAATATCTGTTAGAAGTAAATGAACCTTATCTGTCGGACGAACGGTTTCATCTTCCGCATAGTTTTCTAAGTATTCCCAAGCCTCTTTACCATTTTGAAAAAAGGTGACGTTGTCATAGCCAGCCCCTGTTAAGGTATCCTTTAATAAAGCTCGTAAAACTCCTGAGTCTTCTGCTACAACAATTTTTTTAGTTGAACGTTCACGATGACCAAGCATTTTGATACTCTCGGCACTTCCACCTAATGCTGGATTAATCTCTACGACTATTTTTTCTATATCCAATAAAATCGACATTTCTCTTTCATCCAACTTAATAACCCCGGTAGCATATGGTTGGTCACTAATCGTTAAATCGTTCGGCTTTTCTATTTGTTCCCATGATATACGGCTAATGCGATCAATTCCATGAACACGAAAGGCAATTTTCGTTTGATTTAATTCGGCAACGATAAAACGGTCCGAATCATGAATACTAGACGGAGCATTAATCATTTTGGCCAAGTTGACAACGGCAATTAGTTCACCGCGTAAATTAATGATTCCCTCTACCGCTTCATGTGAGTTCGGAACTTTTGTAATCGGTGCCGGCATAATAATTTCACGGACCTTCAAGACATTAATCGCATAAGTTTGACTACCGATATGAAACAAAATAACTTCTAATTCATTAGTCCCGCTTTGTAACAAAATTCCTTCCTTGCTATGTTCCATTTCCCAAATCCTCCAGTAGCTATATTAAAAAACGGCTTTCTCATGTATTAACTGTATATTATTTATCGGCACTAAATTCATTTTTTTAAAAGTTAGTGATTAAACACACGATATACATTATTTTATCATTCGTTCATATATAATTTGCTAGTTTTAATAATTATATAAACATTGAATTATCATCTTTTACCAGTGTAAAAAGTCAGAAACATAACATTATAAAAAACATTACAAAAAATAGTATAATAAAGAATAAATACACCAATGGAAAAGAACAAAACGGTTTTAGGAATCAAATAATTTTTTTATAAAATCAAAGGTCGGTGATAGGTAATGGGACTATTTTCAATCCGGAAAAAAACGGCAAAATTACAAGTATGTACGAATAATCTAAATTTATTTTTCGATGACGAGATGATTGAAGAATTAGAGGAATTAATAGATGAAAAAGGAATAATCACGAAGGAAATGGATTGTTTGGACTACTGTGAAGAATGCACCTGCCAGCCTCATGCGCTTTTAAACAAAAAGTATATATATGCGGAGAAACCAGAAGAACTGCTGAATATAATAAAGGAAAATATTTCTTAAAAACACATAAAATTGACTCTATTCTTTAAATCATAATCGATGTGACATAAATAAAGAAACTCCCTAATCTTATATTCGGAGTTTCATTTTAGAATCATTTATTCTTCATCTGTTTTAAATTGATTAAAATAACGCATTCGCTTCATTCGATCTTCCTCTTGAAGGAATTTAACAAAATGTTCCATCGCCAAAATAGGTTTATCATTAACAATACGGATATAATGTTTTTTCCGTTCATCTGTCATAATCGAACTTTTATTAATTCTCTCTATAATATAACGAAGACCGATGTTTCGAATTTCTTTGCGGTTAATTTTTGCTTCTTTTAATAAAGCAAAGCCCACCGCACCGACAATGGCAAATACAAATAACAAAATATATACATTCGTATCCTTTGGCGTAAAGAAGAGTAGAACGACTAAATTAATAACCGCAATGCCGATCAGCGGAAACGTCCAAAACATATATTTCGAGGTTTTCTTTGCAAGAGGAAGGATTAATTTTTGGATTTGCTCAATTTCTTTTTTTATATTTTCTGGAAAACTATTCATTAAAAAGTTATCCAACATCATCATCCTTTTTTGAAAATCTATATATAATCATCCCATTAAAAATAAACTTTTAGATTCAATTTATTCTAATTAAACCAAAAATATGATAAAAAGAAAAGCAAAAGGAACCTTCTAAAGCATAAAGTTTTTAACAACTTTGTCAATTTCATGAAATGAAAAGACCTACCTATGTAACTCAAGGTAGGACTTTTTAACAATACACCTGTCTGAAACAGTATAATAAATTGCCAAAAGTTATGCACAAACTAATTCAATAGAAGCAAAACTGATAAAAGTTAGTTATGAACGAGTATTTATCTTTCAATAATTAATTTATAAATTTGGATGCTAATCAATGGGAATAAAGATAAACCGAAAATCGTCCAGTAATAGGTTGCCTCTAATGGCACAACTTCAAAAACTCCCATTACACCTGGAGTAAATACAACAAAGGCCAGCAGCAAGACTCCGATAAAGACTGCACCCCAAACAAATTTATTCTTAAATATACCTGTTTTAATAATTGATCGATTTGTTCGACAATTGAAACTATGCAAAAGCCGAGAAAAGCAAAGAGTAGTAAAGGCCATTGTCATGGCAGTTAAACCACCATCATCTACTTGTAGACCGATTAAAAAAGCTGCAATAACACTAATTGAAATAATTACACCACCAATAACGACCTGTGCCATAAATTTTTTATTTAATAAAGGTTCATTAATATTACGTGGTTTTTGTTTCATTAAACTTTCATCCATTGGCTCTAAGCCAATGCCGATTGCCGGTAAGCTATCCGTCAACAAGTTAATGAACAATAGTTGTACCGGTGCAAATGGGACTGGAAAGCCGCCTAATGATGCAAATAGTACTGCTATTATCGCCGCCGTATTCCCAGAAAGTAAAAATTTAATTGCATTTTTAATATTGGCATAAATACTGCGGCCGTTAGAAATTGCCTTAACAATTGTAGAGAAGTTATCATCGGTTAAAACCATGGAAGCTGCATCTTTAGCAACTTCGGTACCCGTTATTCCCATTGCAATACCAATATCTGATTGTTTTAAAGCTGGTGCATCATTGACACCGTCACCAGTCATCGCAACAAGGTGGCCAGTATCTTGCCAAGCACGAACGATGCGAATTTTATGTTCTGGCGATACTCTTGCGTATACGGAAATATTTTTGACACGTCTTCGTAATTCTTCATCACTCATTTGCTCAACTTCTGCACCTTCCACCGCTTCTCCACCTTCAGATAAAATACCAATTTGCTTTGCAATGGCAGAAGCTGTTACCTTATGATCTCCAGTAATCATAACCGGTGTAATACCGGCTGCCTTCGCCTTCTCTACAGCCTCTTTCGACTCAGGTCTAGGTGGGTCCATCATGGCAAGTAAACCGACAAAAATTAAATCTGATTCATCATCTGTTGATACGTTGTGATGATCAGGAAGGATTTTATAACCAAGAGCTAACACTCGAAGACCATCTTTAGAAAATTCAAGGTTTGCTTGTAAAATTTTATGACGATCCTCATCCGTTAAATCTCTTATTCCATTAGATGTGGCCATCTTTACAACACGACTTAATAGGACATCTGGTGCACCTTTTGTAATCATTCGAGTCTCATCATTAATTTTATGTACCGTACTCATTAATTTACGGTCTGAATCAAAAGGCACTTCCGCTAACCTTGGATATTGTTTTCGTAAATCAAGTTCATCATCAAGTCCGATTTTTTCACCTAAATTAACCATAGCCACTTCCGTTGGATCTCCAATTTCCTTCCCATCTTCGGTTATGGCATCATTACATAAAATAGACATCGTCACAAACTTTTTACCAAAATCATTGTCAGCATCCCAATTATTTTTATCAATGATTTTATTATCGATATATAATTTCTGAATAGTCATTTTATTTTGAGTCAATGTTCCTGTTTTATCGGAGCAGATAACCGATACACTACCTAAACTTTCAACCGAATGAAGCTTTCGAATAATCGCATTTTCCTTTGCAAGTTTCTGCGTGCCAAAGGCAAGTACAATTGTAACGATAGAGCTTAATGCCTCAGGGATCGCTGCAACAGCTAGTGAAACAGCAAACATAAATGAATCGACAAGCTCTCGTCCACGAAACATATCTAAAGCAAAAATAATAATAGCGATGAGAATAACAATAATGGCAAGTTTCTTACCAAAATTATCGAGACTTACTTGTAACGGTGTTTTCTTTTCTTTAGCACTACCTAGTAAATTGGCAATTTTTCCGATTTCCGTTTGCATACCAATATCGGTGACAACTATTGTTCCTCTTCCATAAGTAACAAAACTACCGGAAAATGCCATATTTGTTCGATCACCTATACCAACTTCTTCTGGAATCGCCTCAATGGTTTTATTCACACTCTCCGATTCACCTGTAAGAGAACTCTCGTTTATTTGTAAGCTGGCACTTTCAAGAACACGTCCGTCCGCACTAACATAGTCGCCTGCTTCTAAGAATAAAATATCGCCCACAACAACTTCCCTTGATGGAATTTCAATTTTTTTACCATCCCGTAATACTTTCGCAGAAGGGGAAGATAACGCTTTTAAACTATTTAAAGATTGCTCAGCCTTTACGTGTTGGATTGTGCCTAAAATCGCATTTAATATTAAAACAACAAGGATAACGATTGAACTTTCAAACTCTCCAATAAAAGCTGAAATAAGTGCTGCAACTAATAAAATAATGACTAGAAAATCTTTAAATTGTTCAAAAAACACTTGGACTGTGCTTTTCTTTTTCGCTTCCTCTAATTCATTAAAACCATATTCTTGTCTTCTTTTTTTTACTTTTTCATTCGTTAGACCTTGATCCGTAACCCCTAATTCTTCTAATGTCTCTTGAACGGACTTTTTATAAAACTGGGTCATTTTCATTCTCCTTTTACTTAGAAAAATTCCATATTTATATGATTTTATCTATTGACATTTTTATACATGAATCTCTTTCACTTATTTAGAAACCTTCACTTTTTTAATCTATTCCACGTTATATAAGAATGGATATAAAAAAGCTATATTTAGGGGTTTTCCTAAATATAGCACAATAATCGATCAAGTAAAGGAATCAATTTTGTCAATATTAGTACATACATATAGAATCACTGATCATAATATTTACATAACAAATACTATTTTTGTACCCTCATTAAAAATGTCTTCGTCCGTTCCGTTTTCGGATTTTCAAATATTTCTTCAGGTGAACCAGATTCAACAATTTCACCCTTGTCCATAAAGATAATACGATCGGCAACTTCACGAGCAAACCCCATTTCATGAGTAACAACAACCATTGTCATTTGTTCCTCAGCTAAATCCTTCATTACATTTAAAACTTCACCAGTTAATTCTGGATCTAATGCAGACGTCGGTTCATCAAACATTAAAATATCCGGATTCATCATGAGCGCTCTCGCAATGGCAACCCGTTGTTTTTGCCCACCGGAAAGCTTAGCTGGATAAGCATCGGCACGGTCCGCTAAACCTACCTTTTCAAGTAACTCTCTTCTTCTCCTTTCAACTACACTTGCACCTTCTTTTTTTACAAGTTTCGGTGCTAACTCTAAATTATCCTTAACTGTTAAATGAGGAAATAAATGAAAATGTTGGAATACCATGCCCATTTTACTTAAAATTTTTTGAATATCCTTCTGTTTTGCATATTGCCCATTTTTCACTAAATATTCACCGTCAATGGCTATATTGCCATCATCGATTGTTTCTAAATTAGCAATACTTCTTAATAATGTGCTTTTACCTGAACCAGATGGCCCGATAATGGCAACTACTTCTTTACGTTCTACTTGAAAACTGATTTGCTTTAATACGTCTAATTTCCCATATGATTTTTGCAAATTCGCTACCTTAATAATAGACACGTCGATCCCTCCTTTATTCGAATCGATATTTTCGTTCGATTCGTTTTAAAACCCAAGTCAAAGCAAGCGTAATCATTAAATATATAAAACCAGCTACAAAATAGGGTACAATTGTCGCATCTCTGTTAACGGCAGTTTGCGCAAAATGCAACAATTCGGGTACCGCTACAGCGTATAGTAAAGATGTATCTTTTACTAATGTAATAGACTCATTGGATACCGTTGGTAATGATACACGGATCATTTGAGGAATAATAATTTTTGTCATCGTTTGCCAACGATTGAAACCTAACACTTTGGCTGCTTCATATTGTCCGTTATCAATTGCTAGAAGGCCTCCACGGAAAATCTCAGCGAAATAAGCCGAATAGTTCAAAACAAAACCAACACATGCCGCTACAAAGCGATCTAACACTAAGTATTCCCCGATCACCGGTATTAATGGTAACCCGAAACAAATAAATAATAGTTGTAAAAGTAAAGGTGTTCCCCGCATGACATATATAAAACCTTGGACTAACCAAGATAGAGGTTTTATCCGGCTTCGAACAGCCAATGTCAGAACAAAGCCAATCGGTATCGATAACAAAATGACAATAGCAAATAGTAATAATGTAATCTTAGCTCCTTCCAACATTGGCATGATTATCATTTCAAAATAATCGAATGACATACAAATCCTCCTTATTCCAGCATGTTTCATACTAAACAAAGTCATCTTAAATGCGATTTATAACGATAAAATGGCTGTCCAACGACAGCCCTAATTATTCCCTTTCCATTTGGTATTAATTCAATATTTTGTTTTCGCCAAACCACTTTTCAGATATTTCTGCTGCAGTTCCGTTTTTAATAATTTCATCCATTGCTTTTTGTACTTTTTCTAATAATTCATTGTTTCCTTTTTTTACACCAACTGCATATAATTCGGGAGCTAAAGATTCTTCTAAAACTTTATAAGTATCTGGTTTCAATGTCATATAATAATCAATGACTACCTCATCAATAACTACTGCATCGATTCTCCCATTATCTAGATCTTGTAAAGCTAGAACATTTGTTTTAAATTCCGTGATATCTTTTATTTCTGAAGCAATTTCAGAATTGTTTAATGCATTACTTGCTGAAGACTGGGCTTGTAATCCGACCGATTTACCAGCCAAATCATTTAAACTATTAATTTCTGAATCTTTTAAAGTCACAATGACTTGTGCATTGGCTAGGTATGGCTCAGTAAAAAGAACCTTTTGTTTCCGTTCTTCCGTTACTGTATAACCGTTCCAAATTAAATCGATTCTTCCGCTTTGTAGTTCTGTTTCCTTTGAACCCCAATCTATCGGTTGAAAGACAACTTTTGTATCCATTTGTTCACCAACCGCTTTCGCTAAATCAATATCAAAACCAACGATATTATTATTTTCATCACGAAATCCCATCGGTGCAAAGGCATCATCTATCCCAATTATTAATTGATCATTGCTATCCGTACTAGAAGAATCCGTGGAACATGCTCCAAGGGTTAGAATTACAATGAAGAGAAGAAAAATTTTTGTTAACCGTTTCATGTCTAGGTCACCTACTTTGAATTATTTAATCGTTTGATTCTATCGAACGAACTTTCATTGTTTAATTCTTTAACAAACTAAAATATTTGTGTTACATTCACATAGTAACATTTCTATTAATCTTAGTCAATAAATAAATTTACTGTATTAGCAAACTAAAGAATTATATTTATGAAAATCCTACGATAGAGTTACTGCTAATCAGTGTAACTCGCATCCTTCATATTCTTACAAAAAAAATCACCATTCTCTCAATGAGAATGGCGTAAGTATTTATTCATACTCTTTTTCAAAAACTTTATTGCTACGTACTGTATCGAAATGGCGAACTAGTTTTTCAATTTCTGCTCGTTTAGATTCAAAAAATGGTGGCAACGACAATTTTTCCCCCAATGTTTCATACGACTCATCGCCCATAAAACCTGGACCATCGGTTGCAAGTTCAAATAGTATTTCTGGTGAAACCCGGGTATATAAGGAACCGAAATAATATCTTTCTACAAATCCAGAAGTACCAAAACGATACTCTCTTAAATGTTTATCCCATTCTTCTAAATCTTTTTTTTCATCAACTCGGAAAGCAGCGTGGTGAACCGTACCAAAACCTTGTCTGCCTGGAGGTAAAGTTGTATTATGTTCTAACCATACTTGGGCTCCATTTCCTCCTTCGCCGACTTCAAAATTATAAAGATCCCCTTCTTTTCCAACTTGTCGAAAGCCGAAAACCGACTCTAAAACTTGTTTGAAATAATCCAAATAAGACACTCGAACAACGATTGGCCCAAGACCAGTAATTGCAAATTCTTCTGGGATTGGACCTTTTTTCCAAGGCGTGCCAGAAGGAACCCCTTTATTGTTTTCATCAGAAATTAATTGATAGTTCTGATCATCAAAATCAACAAATGATAACGATTTTTTACCAAACTGCTCTTTTATACCAAAATTTTTAACACCTAAACGGTTAAAACGTTTTTGCCAATATTCCAAAGCAGCATCATTTGGAACACGAAATGAAGTTTTAAATATTTCATTTGTTCCATGGACACCTTTCGGAATTCCAGGAAAATCAAAAAATGTCATATCTGTCCCAGGTGCACCAACATCATCTGTAAAGTAGAGATGATAGGTTTGGATATCATCTTGGTTCACCGTTTTTTTTACGAGACGCATACCTAACACATACGTAAAAAATTCATATATCTTTTCTGCACTGCTTGTAATCGCAGTTACATGATGCAATCCTTTTAACTCTTTCATTATAAGTTCCTCCAAATTAATTCTGTTTCAGTTATTTCTAATTCGAGATAAATATATCATAATTCGACCTTCATTGCAATGAATTTATAATTTATAAACATATAGTTGTTTAAATATCAAAAAAGGAATAGCACATCATTGCTATTCCTTTCCTTACTATAATTGAATTAACGATTACTGAAAAATTCTTTTGCTTTTTCTAAATAAACTTCTTCTTCTGGACGAAGATCTTCTTCATAATAGATTGCCTCAACCGGGCAGACTGCTTGACATGCACCACAATCTATACAGATAGCAGGGTCAATAAAATATTGATCTTCTCCCTTTTCTATACAATCGACTGGGCATACTTCAACGCATTCGGCTGCCAGTTCATTTTTACAAGGTGCTGTAATAACAAAAGCCATTTATTTTTCCCTCCCAAATTCACATCATATCATAATAAAAAACCATACTTATTATAATATACCATAGAATACATTGCTTACAGACTTAAGTTCGAAATTCCAAAAAACTGTAAGCCTTATCTTATTTATAGTAATAGGATAATCAAATGAATTCAAGATTTTTGATTCTCTCAGGGCTCTACTAAAAATTGTCCCATCATGCCGGCATCTTCATGCTCTAAAATATGACAGTGATACATAAAGATTCCTTCATGCTTAAACGTAGCAATCACTCTTACATTTTCACCAGGTTTAACAAGAAAAGTGTCTTTCCATCCAGCTTCATTATCAGGCGGTGGATTACCATTACGATCAAGAATTTGAAATTGGACACCATGAGCATGGAAAGGATGGGTTTGTCCTGTAAAATTACCTACTTCCCAAATTTCAGTTGAACCTAGGTTTACTTCTTCATCAATACGATCCATATCCATTTGAACTCCATTAATACTCACACTACTACCCGTTCCTTGAAAATTAAATTCTCTTTTCGTGGTAGCTTTTCTTTCATCAATTTTTTCAATGGTCGTCAATTTTTCCGGAATTGAATATACTTTGTCACTTGCTTGGTTTACTACAAAAGACATAAAAGATATTCCTTGGTCCTGTAGCTCAACGGTTTCTCCCATTGCAACTTTTGAAAAATCAACTAAAATTTCGGCCCGTTCACCTGATCCAACGGTTAAACTATCCATTCGAACCGGTTTTTCAAGAAAGCCACCGTCACTAGCGATTTGGTAAAATTCTTGGCCGTTACTAAACTTTAAATTATAAATTCTTCCATTAGACCCATTTAAAATACGTAAGCGCATCATTCCTTGTGGAGCTTCTACAAATGGATTTACGGCACCATTTACAAGAATCGTATGGCCTTCAAACCCGACAATCGAGTCTTTCATACCTAATTCATAATCAAGCTGACCATCTCCATCAAAGCGACGGTCTTGTATTATTAATGGCACATCATTTACTCCGTACTCTTTAGGAATTTTTAGAGAATCAGATACCTCATCTTCAATGTAAAATAAGCCGGCCATACCTTCATATACTTGTTTTCCAGTTTTATGCATTTGATGTGGATGATACCAAAGTGTTGCAGCAGGCTGATTAATTGTAAACATTGGATTCCAAGTCTCGCCTGGTTTTATTTCATTATGAGGACCACCATCATTTTCTCCGTCTACTTCTAGCCCATGCCAATGTAAGGTCGTTGATTCATCTAATTCATTCGTTACTTTTACAGATACTTCTTCACCCGTGCGTACACGGATAACAGGACCTAAAAAATTACCATTATACCCTCTTGTGTTTGTAATTATTCCTTCAAAAAACTCCATTGTCCCATCTCGTGCCGTAATTTCAAATTCCGCCTTGTTTGGGGCTGGATTTTTATCTTCTAATAATGGTGGGATAGGTAATGTTTGCTGCTTTGTTACTAACGTATCATTATTCGCTTTTTTAAAAGAAGTAGCAAATACTCCCCAACTATATAGTAAGAGGCCCCCGCCAACAATGAATACGATGACAAATAGCCCTATAAAAATCCAAATCTTCTTTTTCAACAATTACTCCACCTTTCTCTTTGATGACAATATTCACCTTTTTCATAATTCAAGATGTAATAGATAAAAGGTTCCTAATATAAGCGTACTGCAAAATGTATATTTTTCCTTAATTAAAATTGAACATTATATTAATTTTACAGCTTATACATCTTATACATCTTTCGATCGACCAAAAATAAAATTTTATGAATTTGAACATACTATTTGCGAAATCTTCCTTATAACATTCTTGGGGTGAGACATAGACTAAGGTTAACCAAAAGAATAATGACTGTAAAGTAGATTAACAAGAAGAGAAGTTTTGTTGTTTAATGATATAGAATAGAAAGAATTTTGGTTTATGCCAATATTGTTGCGATAGACCCACACAAATCCCAATTGTTAAAATAAAATAAACTATGAAGTAATTTGATTGACTTGGAAAGAGTGAATTGAAATCTATGATTAAATTTTTAATTAAACATTTGATTCCGAACCATGAAAATACAGCAAACGTTTCTGTCAGGGAAAAATACGGTGTTCTCTCGGGAATCCTTGGAATTATTTGTAATGTACTATTATTTACTATAAAGTTGATTATTGGACTAATCGTCAACAGTATTGCTATCATTTCAGATGCTTTCAACAATTTAACAGACTCGGCCACATCTATAATTACTATTATAGGCGCAAAACTTAGTAACCGACCACCAGATAAGGAGCATCCTTTTGGGCACGGTCGATATGAATATATTGCCTCACTGGTAGTAGCATTTCTTATTTTTGCCGTAGGTTGGCAATTGTTAGGAAGTTCATTTAAAAAGATTTTCAACCCGGAACCTATCGAATTTAACTTAATTGCCATTGTTATTCTTGTGATTTCAATACTAATTAAGGTTTGGATGTATTCCTATAATCGATATATTGGAAAAACGATCAACTCTGGACTCAATATGGCAGCTGCAAAAGACAGCTTAAATGATGTGATTGCTACCTCAGGTGTTATCCTTGGCATTATAATTGGAGTGTATGTGAACTTACCAATTGATGGGATCATTGGATTTATCATTTCTCTATTAATTATTTATACAGGATTTATTACAGCAAAGGATTCGGTTTACTTCCTTTTAGGACCATCACCGGAACCGGTAATATTTGAAAAAATAGAAAATATTATTGCGAAAAGCCATATTGTTTCCAATTGTCATGATTTACGTATTCATGATTATGGTCCAGGGAAACAATTTGCTTCTATGCATGTCGTTGTTCCAGCACATATCAGTGTCGAAGAAGCACACAGTTTAATCCATCAGCTGGAGGAAAAAATTAAACTAGAACTCGGCATTGATATGGTCATTCATATTGATCCGAGTAAGGATATAGATGAGAGATTAAAACAAAACGAGGGAATAGAAAAAGGGGACGAGTAACTATCCCCTTTCCGATTTTATTTTTGTCTTTTAAATCACTGAGAAAGGATGTTCTTGATACTTTTTCATATCATCCCCTTAAAACTTCTCTTTATTTCGCTCTTAACATCGCATCCATCATCCGCGCTAACTCAACATTTAACTTAACATTATGAACCCGCATCATCTGAATTCCTTTCGTAATTCCAAGACAAGTTGTTGCCCCCGTTCCAATATCTCGTTCATCCGGTGGCAAATCAAGCACATGACCAATGAATCGTTTACGGGAAGTAGCAAGTAAAATCGGATAACCTAAAGTATGAAACTCTTCCAAATGATTCATAACATACAAATGTTCTTCCATTGATTTAGCAAATCCTAAACCTGGATCAAGAATGATATTTTCTTTCCTAACTCCTGCCGTTAAGGCAATATCAATACTTTCCTCTAAATCTCTTTTCATATCATCAATAATGTTCGAATAATGAGCCTCTTCCTCTTTGCGATTATGCATTAGAATAATCGGAACATCATATTCGGCCGCCACATTTGCAATTTCAGGATCTTTTTTTGCACCCCAAATATCATTTATCATGTCTGCACCTGCTTCCAATGCGGCTCGCGCAGTCTCTGCTTTATATGTATCTACCGATATTGGGATACTTATTTTGTCTCGAACAGCTTGTATAACAGGCACGACCCGCTCGATTTCTTCCTCCGTTGAAAGCGGGGTGTGACCTGGTCTTGTTGATTCACCACCGATATCAATAATATCTGCACCATCTTTTTCCATATTCATCGCATGACTTAAAGCTTTTTCAAGACTTGTATATTTTCCACCATCGGAAAATGAATCTGGCGTTACATTTAAGATTCCCATAATATAGGTTCGTTCCAATAAATGATAGGTTTTCGTTTTTGTTTTTAAAATCATGGGAGTCATCCTCTCGATATATATTTAAAATTTTCTTTTATTATATAAAAACTTCTTCTATATCATATCATAGTTCAAAAAGGGATTGATCTTAACAAAAAAAAAGAATCCATCCATTTTAATGAAGACAGATTCCTTAATAAAATTTTAATGAAAGTTTTCTAGCTCTTTTCTTTGTTGAAATTCAGCTTTTATTTCAGCCAAAATATTTGGTTCATATATTAAACGTAAAGCTGTTAAAGCAAGAGCTTTGGCACCTGTAATAAGAGCATAATCACCTCTTTCAGATGCTGCTGCTTCTCTAAATTCATCTGTATGAGCCACAAGATCATCTGGCCCAATCTTTATATATGGGTGAATGGTCGGAACAACTTGACTAATATTACCTGCATCAGTCGAACCTATACCTTGTTTTAGATCATGAACCGTCTCTCCAAGTTCTTCAATAACTTCTTGAAAAACTTTATTAAAGCGATCATTTAATAACAAATTATCAACTTCATTTTGAAAAGCTGTAATTTTAACCTTCGCACCAGTTGCCAATGCCGCAGCTTCTGCAATGGCTTTAACACGTTTTGTTACTCCATTCAAACGATTTCTTGTGGAAGCTCGTATAAAAAATCGAGCTTTTGCATATTCAGGTATAATATTTGGTGCATCACCGCCATGGGTTATGATTCCATGAATACGGACATCATCTGTTACATGTTGTCTAAGTGCATTAATTCCATTAAACAATTGAATAACTGCATCAAGTGCATTTATCCCTTCATGTGGTGCAGATGCAGCGTGACTAGATTTCCCAAAAAATTCAAAGTCAAGAGGATCAACTGCAAGAGATGGCGACGTTAAACTAGTTTTACCACTCGGATGAATCATCAATGCCGCATCGATCCCTTCGACTAATCCATGCTTTACAAAACTTCCCTTCGCACTACCATTCGGTCCACCTTCTTCTGCAGGCGTTCCTAATACAATTGCCTCCCCACCTACTTCTTCAAGAACTTTACTTAATGCAATTGCAGCTGCTGTACTCATCGTCCCTATAATATTATGACCACAAGCATGACCAAGACCAGGTAAGGCATCATATTCTGCTAAAAATGCTATAGTAGGACCTGCTTTATTTGATGTTTTCTTTGCAATAAAAGCTGTATCGTGTCCTGCTACTCCCTTTGTGACTGAGAAACCTTCATTTTCTAGTAATTCCGTTAATAAACTAGATGCAAAAAATTCTTGGTTTCCAATTTCTGGGTTTTTATGGATTTTATGGCTTGTAGAAATATAAAGCTCTTTATTTTTTTCAATATTTTCTTTTATTTTTTCTACTAAACTTGTTTTTACTGCTTTCACTGAGACCACCCCTTTTATTTCATTGTTTCTCTGTAATAGATTTTTACCATCCTATTTTATCTAACGGAACAAAAGTTGGAATTAATGCTCCATCGTATTCTTTTTTAATAAATGTAGCGGTGTCTTCTTCTTGGAATAACTCTGCAATTCTTTTTAAAGTTGGATTATCTTTATCTTCCGCACGTACAGCAATAATATTTAAATAGTTAATTGCTGTTTCACTTTCAAGATAAATGGAATCCTTAACAGGGTTAAATCCAGCATCAATGGCAATTCCATTATTGATGATAGAGGCAGCAACATCTGGAAGTACCCTTGGTGTTTGTGCAGCGACCATTTGTTCAAGTTTTAAGTTTAAAGGATTATCAACAATATCGGTCTCAAGATTTGTTAAATTACCATCATACCCATCTCTTAATTTGATGAGCCCAGCTTCTTCTAACAATAGTAACGCCCTTCCCCCATTTGATACATCATTTGGAATCGCAATCGTACTATTTTCAGGTATATCTTTTACATCTTCATATTTTTCTGAATAAAGTCCCATAGGAGCAAGAACTGTTGTTGCAATTGGTACTAAATCTAAATTATGTTCATCAATAAATTGGTTGAAATAAGCAATGGTTTGAAAAGCATTCGCGTCTAATTCCCCTTCAGCAAGGGCAGTATTAGGCTGAACATAATCATTAAATGATACAATTTCAATTTCAATTCCTTCTTTAGCTGCCTTTTCAGCTACATAATCCCATTGTCTCGTGTCAGTCCCACTAATTCCTACTTTTACTTTTTTCGTCTCATCATCGGATGAGCAAGCAACTGTAAATAAAACAATGAATAAAATGAATATACCAACTAGTATTTTTTTCATATATGTTTCCTCCAATTCTGTCATTATCTTCTTCTAATTTTTCTTGACAATATGTTTCCTAAGGATTGAATTCCTTGCACCATAATAATTAAAATGAGAACTGTTATCACCATTGTGACAGTGTCAAACCGTTGATAACCATAGGTAATTGCCAAATCACCAATTCCACCTCCGCCAACTGTACCTGCCATTGCGGAAGCTCCAATCAAACCAATAGTAGCAATTGTTATATTTACGACTAATGAACTTAGTGCTTCTGGAAGTAGAAATCGAAATATAGTCTGTAATGGAGTTGCTCCCATCGCTTTTGCAGCTTCAAGTACCCCCGGGTCTATTTCTAAAAGTGAACTTTCAACTAATCTTGCAATGTAAGGACCAGCATAAAAGACAAGTGGAACAATTGCTGCAGAAGTACCAATAGAAGTACCCACGATTAATCTAGTAAGCGGTATGATAGCGACCAATAAAATAATGAATGGGATCGAACGAAAAATATTAATAATTCCATTAAGCACAGTAAATATTGGGATATTCTCTAATATTTGACCTTTACGTGTAACAAAAAGGAAAATCCCTAGAGGCAATCCTAGTAAAACAGAGAATAATAAAGATAGACTAACCATTTGTATCGTCTCAACTAATGCCTCAATAATTTGCTCTCCATTAACTAGCATGACTTGTCACTTCCTTTAGATGTATTTGCTGATGATTCAAATAATTGATAGCTCGTTGAATCTCTATATCATCACCAATAAATTCAATGATCAAGTTACCAAAAGATTGCCCTTGTAATTCTGTAACATTACCAAACAAGATCGTTATATCGACATTGAATTTTTTGGCCACTTGTGAAATAAGGGGGCTTTCTGTTTGCTGACCAAAGAAACGGATTTGGTAAATACTTTTCGAACGATTTCCCTCTTTTAAAATTTCTTTGATTGATGGAGGAAATTGATCATTCATTACTGTACTTACAAATTTCCTTGCAGTTTCTGTCTTTGGTTTTGAAAATACTTCAAATACAGTACCTACTTCTATGATCTTTCCTGATTCCATCACTGCGACTCGGTCACATATTTCACTTACAACTGACATTTCATGGGTGATCATTAAGATCGTAATTTTGTATTCTTCATTAATTTTTTTCAATAATTGAAGAATGGAACTTGTTGTCTGAGGATCCAGTGCTGATGTAGCTTCATCACAGAGTAAAATAGATGGTTGTGTAGCTAAAGCTCTTGCAATACCGACACGTTGCTTTTGTCCACCTGACAATTGATCAGGATAATCATTAAGATTATCTGCTAAACCAACAAACTCCAGTAACTCAATAACCCTTTCACGTATTCTTTCTTTCGGTTTTTTAGCTAGAATAAGTGGCATTGCTACATTAGCATAAACTGTCTTCGAATTTAACAAATTAAAATGTTGAAAAACCATACCTATGTTTCTTTTTACTTCTCTAATTTGTTTTTCAGTTAATTGAGTTAAGTCCTGTCCATCTACAATTACTTGACCAGATGTAGGAGGCTCAAGATAATTTACACATCGGAGTAGGGAGCTTTTCCCTGCACCACTATACCCAACAATTCCAAATATTTCTCCTTTGTTAATTTTAAGATTAATATTTTTTAAAGCATGAACTGTCTTATCCTTACTTTTATATTCCTTCTCAAGATTAATGAACTCAATCACGGATAATCCTCCTTTATACAAATGAATAAGTTCTAAATTTTTTACTAATCGATTTCTCTATTTCGTTATGGGAAACGTTGTACAAATACTGATTTTTTTTAAATTAAAAAAACCTCTTCTGAAATAAGAAGAGGTTTAAATGCATCATAATTATAAGACCTCTTCCTATCTTCCAAGGTAAAAACCTTGCAGGATTTGGCACGGTACAAAAATGCCCGTTGCCGAGGTTTCATTGGGCCAGTCCCTCCACCTCTCTTGATAAGAAGATTTTATTTAATTATCTATTACTTTAAAAATCTAATTATTTAATAAATTAATTAATAATATATTATTTCAACAATCAAAAGTCAATGCTAAATTTTTATTTTTTTAGTTGCGATATAAATATAT
>SMEH01000181.1_pt1 | contig 21372 bp, 19 predicted proteins | sample 2456361 | NCBI WGS metagenome assembly SMEH01 (sample SAMN10132587, study PRJNA489261) | soil metagenome | isolation source: day1 control-loamy sand soil ammended | place: USA | reverse complement strand
CACACCGACAAATAATAAATTAAAATAAGCTCCGGGTTTTGATATGCTCCCCTTAAGGTAGACAGATAAAAAAATAAAAATCTGCTTACCTTAGGGGGAGTTTTTTGTGTCCAATAAATTTTATTCAACTGAATTTAAATATGAAGTAATTATGGCTTATAAGAGCGGAGAATATTCCCTTACAGAAACATATTCCAAGTACAAAATTTCTAAAATTACCTTATATAATTGGATGGAGAGATTTGAAAAAGGCGGTTTGGAAGGTTTATCGGATTCAAAAGTATGGAAAGTATATTCTAAGGAATTGAAAGAATCTGCAGTTCGTGATTATTTGTCAGGGGAATACTCCCAAAATGAAATCATTCGAAAGTATGAAATTTCTAGTAGAGGGGTACTCCAACAATGGATTAAAAAGTATAATGGTCATAGAGAATTAAAAGCTACGGGAATAAGGAGAACATACTCTATGACTAAGGGAAGAAAAACAACATTTGAAGAGCGAATTGAGATTGTACAAGATGCTTTAGAGAACGGGAAGAATTATCAAGAAACAGCTGAAAAATATCAAGTGTCATATCAACAGGTATATCAATGGGTCCGTAAATATGAAGCCGATGGATGGGACGCGTTATCTGATCGACGAGGACGGTCGAAGAGCGTAGAAGAATTAACTCTAGAAGAAAAAATGAAGTTAGAGATGCGTCGAATCGAAAAAGAAAATGAACGTTTACGTGCAGAGAATGCGTTTTTAAAAAAGTTAGAGGAGATCGAAAGGAGGCGAAAATAAGTCAAGTAAGATTTGAAGATAAATATATCGCGATTAAAGAACTTCATGAAACGGATCAACTAAGCATTGTCTTATTATGCGAAATCGCAGGTGTTTCAAGAGCTGCTTACTATAAATGGCTGAAACGTACGCCTTCCTCTCGAGAAATTGAGAACGAAGAAATTATTAAAGAAATGAAGATTATTCATGAGAAAGTAGAAGGGATATATGGTTACCGTCGTATGAAATTAAACATCAATCGAAAGTTAGGTAAGAGTTTTAATCACAAGCGTATTTATAGACTGATGAAAATTGCCGGAATCCAATCCGTTATACGAAGAAAGAAGACAAGATATAAACGTTCAAATCCTCAGCACGTTGCCGAAAATTTATTAAATCGTGAATTTACAGCTGAAAAGGAAAATGAAAAATGGGTAACGGACGTTACTGAGTTGAAATATGGTCTATCAAAGAAAGCTTATTTAAGTGCCATTCTGGATTTACATGATGGTTCCATTATTAGCTTTGTTTTAGGACGCTCCAATAATAATAAACTTGTATTTGAGACACTTGATCAAGCTATCAATTTATTAAATGGTGATCAACCACTTATTCACAGTGACCGTGGGTATCAATATACCTCACATGGATTTAAACGAAGAATAGATGAAGCAGGTATGACGCACAGTATGTCAAGGGTTGGAAAGTGTATTGATAACGGACCGATGGAATCGTTTTGGGGAGCACTCAAATGTGAGAAGTATTATTTACATAAATATGAGACATTTGAAGAACTCTTAAAAGCGATTGAAGAATACATTTACTTCTACAACAATGAAAGATATCAAGAAAGATTAAACGGCCTTAGCCCTCTTGAATACAGGACTAAAGCCGCTTAAATCATTTTTTATTATTTCCACTGTCTACTTGACAGGGGGCAGTTCACTGAAGGATGCTTTTTGTTTTTTCCATGTTCATTTGGATCAAATATAATTTCCTCTTTAAAATTATTAAAGTGATTTTCAAGCATAAAAACTTGCTGGAACCGATTTTTAGGAGCTAATTCTTTCTAATTTAACGATATGTGCTGTTGCAATCCAAATATTATCCGCTATCTGTACGTAATCATTGTATATTTGTCCAAATTTATTTGTTGTCTTTTTAATAACTTCTTCTAAACTTAATTCAACTTCAAGTTTTTCTCCATTCACTAGTGTAATTCTTGTCAACATTTTATCTCCTCCGTTACGTTAACTATTCAACAAAGGGAGGTAAAATTCCTGCATTTACTTCATTTTCTCATTTACAGTTTTCAAATAAGCCGCATCCAAAAATACTCATCTAACTACTGAATGTGGTCAATAGCTCTTTGTTTGTACGAGTTTGCCAGCTACTTATTTTTCATTCATTATTTTGATTAGTTATAATTATTATTTTTACGGATTTCTACTATTATAATATGATTATTTATTTTTGATTCACGTTTTGTCGAAAAAATCATATCTAAATTTGTGGGCATATCTAAAAATGGGGTCATATTAAATGTCTTACCTACACTTTCTAATAAGCTTAAGAAAAACGAACGTAGATTTATCGAATCTTAACCATTGATTAAAGGCTATGTCGGTAACTTTTAAAGGGATTCATTCCAAGGAGTCGCACTTAAATATCTTGATAATTCCCTTTATTGGTTCCGATGGCTTGAACTGGTAATAATTTTAGGATGAGGAAATGTTTATTTCAGCGTGTCAACTGTTGAGATGTTATGAAGAGCATAATACAAGTCTCTAAAATAGAAGTCAAGGCGCTACTAATTCAACCTTAATTCGATCTGGATCTTCAAAATAAACAGCGTAATGATTTTCTCCACCTGCAAAGGGGTGTTTATCGGTATAAAGAATTTTAACACCCTTGTGTTCTAATTTTTTTGTCATATCGTCTACTTGTTGACGGGAACTTGCGTGAAATGCCAGATGGTTTAAACCAACCCTACATCTATGGTAAGGTATGTCCATAAACTTTTCTTCCGCTTGTACAAAAACGATATATGTCTCACCTAATTTCCAACTATGACCACTTTCCCACGATTGAAACGACTCATATCCTAATTCCCCTAAAAACCAGCCCCAAAAGTGGATTGAACTCTTTAAATCTGAAACATATATTTCAATATGGTGAATAAGTCCTTTTGACAATAAAAGCCCCCCTTTTCTAATCTGTATTAATTATTTTATCAGATTTTAGAGGTACAATTATTGTCACAAATACAATTTTTGAGAATACAGCCATATCAAAAGAAAACTCTTTTCATCATCAGGAGTGTCATAGGTTGTATTTTAAAAGATTCTTTATCATTTGTATTATAATTCATCAAAATATTTTTTACAGAATGGCCGGAGATTACGTAGATTCGATCAGCCCCTAAATGATCTCCCTGTTCTGCCTACCATTGACAAATATTTTATCTTAAGAAAGCAGTCTTAATATTACTTATCCATTTTTTCATTTCTCGATAAGTTGTTATTATTTTTAATGTTGGACCAGTTTCAGTTCCCATATTATTATTAATGTGACCGCTATCTAACGTTATGAACAATACTATTTCCTTATCAGAAAAATCTTCAATTTCCTCTTGATTAGGAATTATATAATATGTAAAGCTTAAATCAGGTTCAATCGTTGTTAATAATCCAATGTTAGATTGATTCGGTATTTCCATAATCTGTTTTTCTAATATATTAATATCTTCTTGAGTCCATACAATGGTGCTTTCTATTTTTGAAAAACCAAATTGAAAACAAACATCAATATCTAAGCTTAAAAGATCTTCTATTTTCTCTTTTTTGTTAAGCTTCATATTCATTTGTACTCTACTATCCTCATAATTCACGTCTTTTAATGAAACCATCACTAAAAAACCCCCTTTTCTTTTAGAACTGACTAACTACCAATTTAGTTTTTTCTATATTGACTTTGGTTTACTTTGTTTAATCAGTAACTACTATATCAAGTATTAAAGCAACTTTATTCCCAGAATGATATAGAATTTTAGCTCCTGTGTTTTTATCTATGTACTTTTTACCATATACCATTGCTTTTGCAAATGCCGATAAAGAAATACCTCTTTGTACTGAACGGGCATCATGTTTAGAAACCGTTTTTACGGCTTGTTTTCCTACCCATTGTGTTACTAATCTTACTACAGTTCCAATAACAAATGGAACTACACATAAAAGTATTGGTTGTCACATCTGCTCAATTTGTTTCATCTGTAAAATTATCATTAAACAAATGACTTCTTTTTTAGAATTTGAATAATTAATCTTATCAACTTCTTCTCACTTTCAAGATATACATGGTTGATGGAGCATGTTTTTTTAGACTACTTTTTTCATTATGTTTTGATGAATATAATCCCATTGTAATAAATTATATCATTAACTGCATGTAAAATAATGTCTATTTCATCTGGTAAAGGAAAGTTATACTATCATAGTTAAATAATGATAAAACCTGTTTCATTTCCCATATGTAAAATAAATTCAAAATAATTTCTACTTTCTCGTGCTTATTTATAAATATAATTGAGTCTGTTCTAAAAATAATATGAAAATACCTTACAAGCTGGAATCGATCCAGAAACAGGAAAACGAAACCAAATTACACGTAATGGATTTGAAACAAAGAGAGATACAGAATTTGCAGCAAATGAAATTCTGTATGATGGGACTTATATAGAAGAGAAAGATATTGTATTCTAAGATTTGTGGTCAAATTGGGAAAATATAAGGACAAACCTCTTTAATCATACGGGTTTGCCCTTTTTATAAATTACATTACACGTTTAAACATTTTTTCCATTTCATAAGTTGAAAAATGGATAATGATTGGTCGACCATGTGGACAAGTAAATGGATCGGACGTCTTACGTAATGTATCAAGTAATGCTTGAATCTCATCACTCCGCAAGCGATGATTCGCTTTAATTGACCCTTTACAACTCATCATAATTGCCGTTTCTTCACGCAATTTTTTTAAATCAATTTTTTTCATTGCTAACACTTGTTCAATAATTTCCATAATTGTTTCCTTTTCTTCACCTTTAGGAAACCAGGTTGGATGACTGCGAACAATAAAAGTATTTAAACCAAAGGGTTCCAAAAATAAACCTACCTTTTTCAATTCCTCTATACTTTCTTCAAGTTTTATATACTCTTCATTTGAAAACTCGAGAGTCATTGGGATTAATAATTCTTGTAAGTCGTTGGGAACTTCACCGATTTTTTCTTTATAAAACTCATACTTAATCCGTTCCTGTGCAGCATGTTGATCAATGATATACAAACCATTTTCATTTTCAGCAAAAATATATGTGCCATGCATTTGTCCTATAGGATACATCGGGGGAACACGACTTACAGTTTTTGTTTCAAGTTCTGTATGTTCCTCTATTTTATCGTGATTATTTTCATATAATTCTTCCTGTAACTCTTCCTTCGTATCATTTTCCGTAATTAAGGATTCAATCGATTTTGTATGTTCGGATGAAAACGTATCATTAGCTTCCGTTTGCTCTGTAAAAGGTTCATCGATTGTCTTTGTTAACGTTTCAAACTGGTTCTGTTCTTCCTTCACCGAATTATATAACATATTTGACACATTTTTCACATTTTGATCTTTTTTTGAAAGCAAGGCTTTTTCGGCGGAATTCGTTTGAATATCTATCGAATTCTTTTCAACTGATTGTCTGTTTTTATTGGATTTATGTTTTTCAAATACTTGTAAATGATCTAGGGATAAAGCCATTTGTTCCGATTGCGTTTTCGTTTTTTTCGGTACAGCCCCATCAGGTATTAAAGTTTCCTTTTTGAATGCGGCTTTAATCGTATTGATAATAAGTTCGCTAAGTTCATTTTCCTTACTTAAACGAACCTCTAATTTTGCTGGATGAACATTCACATCGACTAAAATTGGATCCATCTGTAAATCTAAAAAGGCAATAGGGTAACGACCGATTGGTAATAACGTATGGTAACCCGCTATAACTGCATTGGTTAATGCATAGTTTTTTATAAATCGGCCGTTTACCATCGTTGAAATATAATTACGAGATGCCCGGGTAATCTCAGGTAGTGCAATAAAACCTTTAACTTTAAAATCAAGATTTTCCGCATGGATCGGGATCATCTTTTTTACAATTTTAAAACCGTAAATGTTGGCTAGAACTTGTCTTGGATCGCCATTTCCATTTGTTTGAAGTAGTGTGCGTCCATTATGAATTAGCTTAATTGCTACTTCTGGATGTGCAAGTGCAAGGCGGTTTAAACAATCGGTAATATTTCCTAACTCTGTATGCAAAGATTTCATATATTTTAAACGGGCAGGTGTATTATAAAATAAATCACGAACCGTAAAATCTGTTCCTTTCCGACTTGATGCTGGTTCTAGTACTTTCTTGATACCACCTTCAATAACAAAGCGTGTTCCTTCCCCATCTCCTGTACTCGTAATCATTTCAACCTTAGAAACGGATGCAATACTAGGTAACGCCTCACCCCGAAAACCTAGTGTTCTAATTCGAAATAAATCCCGTTCATTTTTTATTTTACTTGTTGCATGCCGTTCAAAAGCTAATGGTACATCTTCTTTTTCAATACCACTGCCATTATCAATGACACGGATTTTTTGTAATCCCGCTTCCTCTACTTGCACTTCAATAACTGTACTATTTGCATCGATTGCATTTTCAACTAATTCTTTGACAACGGAAGCAGGGCGTTCCACTACTTCGCCGGCAGCGATTTTATTTGAAAGGACTTCACTTAACTGGATAATTTTTTGCATGTTCTCACCGCCTTTTCATAACTAATATAGTAATAAGTAAATGATTCACCTTTTTAAACGTTTTATTTTAATTTTTTTTGCAATTGATATAAAGCATTCATTGCATCAATTGGGGTCATTTCCAATAAGTTAATATTTTTCAACTCTGATAGAATCTTTTGTTCTTTCTTCGATTTTGATGTATTTTTTTCCATTGCTAGATCATCAAAAAATGATAACTGAGCAACTTCATTTTGATTATCCTTCTCATTTTCGAAAGGACGATTTTCCTCCAGCATTTTCTCTCCTTGTTGTTCATCTGCATTTTGTTTAATGGATTGTCCATTCTTTTCAAATTTTTGTAAAATCGTTTCTGCACGTTGAATTAATTCGGCAGGCATATCGGCAAGTTTGGCCACATGAATGCCGTAACTTTTATCTGTAGGTCCTTCTTTTATTTTATGAAGGAAAACAACTTGTCCATTTTTTTCAATAGCGCTAACATGAACATTTTTCAACTTTTTAAGAGATTTTTCTAAGGCAGTTAATTCATGATAATGGGTTGAAAATAATGTTTTTGCACCGATTTTATCATGAATATATTCGATCATCGCCTGCGCTAAAGCCATGCCATCATAAGTTGATGTTCCCCGACCGATTTCATCAAATAAAATTAAACTGTTTTCCGTAGCACCGCGAATCGCATTGCGAGCTTCTAACATCTCGACCATAAATGTACTTTGACCGCTAATGAGATCATCTGCAGCACCAATTCGTGTAAAGATTTGGTCAAAAATAGGTAACTCCGCATGTTCTGCAGGCACAAAACAGCCAATTTGAGCCAAGATAGCAGTCAAGGCCACTTGTCTCATAAACGTACTTTTACCTGACATATTTGGTCCGGTAATAAGTAAGATTTCAGTCTCTTTATTCATTATACAATCGTTCGGAACATAGGTTTGAACATCCATCACTTTTTCAACAACTGGATGACGACCTTCTTTAATTGTAAGTTTCCCTTTTTTATTGAAAACGGGTTTGGTGTATTTTCGATTTTCACTAATTTCGGCAAAACATTGCAAACAATCAATTTCGCTTAATTTTTTCGCTAACGTTTGTAAACGTGGTATAAATTCTTTCACTTGATTACGAATTTCAAGAAATAGTTCATATTCAAGATCAACAGACTTTTCCTCTGCTTCTAGGATCATGGATTCTTTTTCCTTTAATTCTGGTGTGATAAATCGTTCCGCATTCGTCAAAGTCTGTTTCCTTTCGTAATTGCGATCTTTAGGTAACAAATGAAGATTCGCTTTTGTCACTTCTATATAGTAACCGAATACTCGATTAAACCCAATTTTTAATGATTTAATACCAGTCTTTTCACGTTCGGCTTTTTCTAGCTCTGCAATCCATGTTTTTCCATTCCGACTTGCATCCCGATACATATCAAGCTGTTCATGATACCCGTCACGGATCATATTGCCTTCTTTTATTGAAATCGGTGGATGGTCCACGATTGAACGCTCAATTAAATCTGCAATTTCACTACATGGATCTAATGTTCCGGCAAGTTGTTGAATTTTTTCATCTTTTATATTTGATAAAGTATCCATTAAATCTGGAATTTGATAAAGGGTCGTTTTTAAGTTTACTAAATCCCGTGCATTTACATTTCCGAATGCTACTTTTCCTGCTAATCGCTCAATATCATATACTTTCGTTAATTTTTCTCGCAGTTCTTGACGTTCGAAAAAATTTTCCTTTAATTGTTCAACAATATGCAAGCGGCTTTCAATTTTCTCTTGAGAAATTAATGGCCGGTCAATCCATTGTTTTAAAAGTCGACCACCCATTGCTGTTTTCGTTTCGTCAAGCAACCATAAGAGTGAGCCTTTTTTCCCTTTAGTACGGATCGTTTCCGTCAATTCTAAATTTCGCTTAGAATAGTAGTCCATTTTCATATACTGACGGATTTGATACGTTTCGATTGGTTGCATATGATCAAGACTTCTTTTTTGGGTACGGTATAAATAGTTTAATAGACGAGCAGCAGTTTGTATTAATTTATTTTGACTTAACGGTGCGATTATTGCTTCGAAATTATCACTGATATTGATTTCATTTTCATATGATATAGTGACAGATAAACGTTCTTTCAGTTCCTTACTAAATTCTGTTGGAAAATTTTCGTCTAGAACAATTTCTTTTGTTTGAATTGTAGCCAATTCATTAATACAATCAGTCCAACCTTCAGTGATTAACGTCACTTTACTTTCGCCTGTAGATAAATCACAAAATGCAAGTCCGAAAGTTTCATCCGGGAAGGCTGTAATCGTAGAAATATAATTATTAACTTTATCACGAATAGATTTACCTTCCATCATTGTACCCGGAGTTATTAATTGCACAACTTCACGCCGAACCATGCCCTTAGTTTGTTTAGGATCGTCCAATTGTTCCGCTATCGCAACTTTATATCCTCTATTAACTAAAGTTTCGATATAACCTTGGGCTGAATGGTACGGCACACCGCACATTGGAATTTTTTCATCTACCCCACCGTCACGGGCAGTGAGTGTAATTTCTAATTCTTGACTTGCTTTAATTGCATCTTCAAAAAATAACTCATAAAAATCGCCTAATCGAAAAAATAAAAAGGCATCTTCATACTCTGCCTTAATTTTCAAATATTGTTGGATCATTGGGGTATATCGTTTCATATTCCAAACACCTTCTTAATTCTTTTCAAAAATTAATTATAACATAAGTATAGGAGATTGTTGGTTTATGTAATAAAAACATAGATTAATAAAGAGGCAATCCTATCAGGTTGCCTCTTTCTAATTTTACAATATTTACACATGAATTCTATTACGTAGTTCAATACGGCGGATCTTTCCTGAGTCCGTTTTAGGTAGAGATTCAACAAATTCTATCTTTCTTGGATATTTATATGGTGCTGTTAATTGTTTTACATACTGTTGTAACTCTTTCACTAATTCATCATTACCAGTCATCCCCTCTTTTAGTATAACAAAGGCTTTAACAATATTTCCACGAATATCATCGGGTTCTGCCACAACAGCACATTCTTTTACCGCGTTATGTTTCATCAAGGCATCTTCTACCTCAAATGGACCAATTGTATATCCAGAAGAAATAATCATATCGTCACTGCGTCCTACAAACCAATAATAATTGTCTTCATCGCGATATGCTAAATCACCTGTAACGAAGTAATTCCCTTTAAATGCTTTTGCCGTTCGTTCCTCGTCTTCATAATAACCAACAAAAAGGGCAGGGAAATCTTTACGTAGCGCAATATTCCCTTCTTCATAAGTCCCAACAGGATTACCCGCCTCATCTACAATATTAACAAATTCTGGTAGAATTGGTTTTCCCATGGAACCAGCACGAATAGCCATATTTTTTACCGTACCAATTACGAGAGTACTTTCCGTTTGACCATAACCATCTCGAACAGTAATGTTAAAATTATTTTTGAATACATCGATCACTTCGCGATTTAGTGCTTCACCAGCAGAAACTGCACTATGCAATTTCGATAAGTTATATTTTGTTAACTTTTCTACTTTTGCCATTAAGCGATATTCTGTCGGTGTACAGCAAAGGACATTAATTTGCTCTTGTTCAAGCAATGTTAAATATGTTTCCGGATTAAATCGACCTAAATAGACAAATCCAGTCGCTCCCATCCCGAGTACGGAAACAAAAGGACTCCAAACCCATTTTTGCCAACCTGGACCGGCTGTTGCCCATACGATATCATTTTCATTGATATTTAACCAAAGTGGTGCAGCAATGCGAAGATGTGCATAAGCCCAGCCGTGGACATGGACAACTCCCTTCGGTTGACCCGTTGTTCCGGAAGTATAACTGATTAGGGCAGGATCTGTATTCTTCGTATCTACTTTTTGACATACATCTGATTCATCACGGACCAAATCTTCCATCTGTAACCATTGGGCAACAGATTTTCTGAACGTTATTTTATATTGTAAGTTCTTTGACTCGTGAGCTACTTTGTCTATTTCCTCACATAAATCGGCATAAGCGATCACAGCTTTTGTTTGACTATTGTTTAACCGATATAATATATCATTTGCCCGCAATAATTCAGAACCAGGAATTATAACGAGCCCATTTTTCCAACAAGCAAAATAAATAATATACGACTCAATCATACGTGGCACCATGACAAATACACGGTCCCCTTTTTTCAATCCTATTTTTTTTAAAGCATTCGCTAATTTATTCCCTCGAGCGATGAATTCCTTATACGTGATTTCTTCTCGTTCCCCATTTTGACTTAAAAAGCGTAACGCAATCTTATCTGAATAATGTCTTTCAATATCATCAACAATATTATACTTATTAGGTGCCATTAAATCCTCAAGGGATACGGTATGTTTTTTTATCATTTCTCAATCACTCTCTTCTAAAAGTTTATTAGTAAAATATTACTTTATACCAATTTATAATATCACATTTTATGACCAGATACTATTTTAATTTCTTAATAAAAAAACCAATGATTTGGTAAATTTATCCAAATCATTGGTTCTCATTGTTTATTAATGTTATTTCATATCATCAGGATAGATTTGTAAATCGATTTCCCACACGACTGGCATCCAATAATAAATAAGTAAGACAATTAATAAAACAGATAAAACATTTAACCAAAAACCGGCTTTAATCATATCTCCGATTTTTATTTTGCCAGAAGCATAGACAATTGCATTCGGTGGTGTAGCAACTGGCATCATGAATGCACAAGATGCAGCTATACCAGCGGCAACCATTAAAGCATACGGATGCACACCTAAAGCAAGAGCAAGCGATGCCATAATTGGGTACATCATCGTCGCAGTTGCGGTATTTGATGTGATTTCAGTCAAGAAAATAACAAGTGCCGTCACTATGGTTAAAATTAAAATAAAGTTAATCGCATTTAGTATGGTTAATTGAGCACCAATCCACTCAGCCAATCCTGTCCTTTCGAATCCATCCGCAATTGCAAGTCCTCCTCCGAATAAAAGCAACGTCCCCCATGGTACATTTTTCGCATCATTCCAATTGATTAATGTCCCGTCTTTCGCTGCTTTAGATGGTAAAAGAAATAATATGGAACCAGCTAAAATAGCAATCAATGTATCATCAATACCAGGTATAAATTCTTCTAATATAAAAGAACGAATAATCCAAGAAATTGCAGCAAATAAAAAGACGACTAGGACAAGCTTTTCTTCAAAACTCATGTTACCTAATTTTTTCTTTTCGCTTATAATTACTTCTCTCCCGCCTGGAATTGATTTCATTTTCATTGGAAAACCCACTTTAACAAGATAAATCCAGGTTATCGTTATTAATAGCACAGTTAATGGAACACCGAAGGCCATCCATGAAGCAAATGTAATTTCTGTATCAAACATTTGATTAATCATACTTGCAAAAATAACATTAGGTGGTGTGCCAATCAGTGTTGCTAATCCACCGATTGAAGCTGAATAAGCAATTCCAAGCATAATCGCCTTACCAAAATTCGAATCGAATTCTTCCTTTTTCTCCTCTAATAAGTCAGAAACATGTGTGATAACAGCTAATGCGATTGGTAACATCATCATTGCAGTAGCAGTATTAGAAATCCACATAGAAATAAATCCTGTTGCAACCATAAACCCCAGTACTAGTCTTTGAGTGCTTGTACCAACAAACAAAATAATGTTCAAGGCAATTCTTCTATGTAAATTCCATTTTTCCATCGCTATTGCGATTATAAAACCACCTAGAAATAAAAATATATTTTTGTCCCCGTAGTTTGGAGTAACAATCCCTGGATCCTCAACAGCTCCCGTTATCGGAAATAGAATAATCGGTAAAAGAGATGTTGCAGGGATTGGAATTGCTTCTGTAACCCACCAGGTTGCTATCCAAAGTGTACTGGCTAACACTGCAAGTGCTTCAGTTGGCATCCCATCAGGAGAAAGCCCAAAAAATGTAACAAAAAACAATATAGGACCAAGGATCAATCCTATATTTTGTCGCATCGACCTTTTTCTTTTCGGTTGAATATTTTTTTCTTTTACTGTGGTAGTGGAATTCGTGCTTGATGACAAATCAGTTGAACTTCCGACCATAAATCGAAAGGTTTCCTTTGTTTGATCATGTAAATACCACAATTTCTCCCAAACCTGTTGCAAAGCAGTCCCCATTTTTTTCCCCCTCATTCATCTATAATCACAAAAAATGTTATGTCTTTATAAAAATAAGTTATACTAATAATAGTTTTTTTGTCAATATTATTCTATTTTTTTGTTATTTTTGAATAAAAAAACGCTTTGCTAGTAAACTTGCAAAGCGTTGTTAAACGAGTAGGTGTTATTCCTCTTCTGTATTTACTAAAAAGTCCGGGTTTAATTCTTCAAATTCTTCGTCGTCTACATCTAAGTCCCAATCATCATCGTCAAAATCTGCTTCTCCTAACTTAACCCATAGTTTTGTTTCACCAATGAGTTCAACAAGAAACTCTCGTTCAGCTGTTACTACGATTCGATTTCCATTTGGAGAAATAGTAGCTTCAACTGTATTTGGCTGTTGTAGGACTTTACATACGACTTCTCGATCAGCAATCGTGTTATCATCTTTATATTTTAATTTAATTTTATCTTTATAATTTACTCGTTCTGTTGCCACATCTGTTTTTGTATTATCATTGCAGGAATACCAGCAGTTAATATCAAAATGTCCGTCAACTTCTACCGTATTACCTACTTTCTCCGCTTTATAAGCATGGTTTATAATCCAGCAGCCTAGGATGCTTGATGGAGTTGTGTTAGGACGAATTGTATGGTTAGAAGTAGTATGTTTACGTCCTTTCGCAACGACCGCTTTAACGATAATCTCTCTAGAATTTCCCATGCGAGCGTAACCTCCTCATGTTTTATCACTTCATCCTATGCGGGACAATAGACTAGTGTGCGGATTAAATATATAAAAAAATCAATTTGACATTGAAAATGTAAAAAAATAAAACATAAGAATGAAGTATATCTTCACCTTATGTTTTTCTAACAAATTTGTGCTTATTTATGTTTAATTGTGATGAGATGTGTTTCAGGATGAGCTCCTAAACGCAACGGCAACATCGTCGTGCCATAACCATTACTAATTAAATGATCAAAATCACCATAACGGTGTAATTTTCCCTTTTGATATGGTCCAAAACCAAAAATTCGTATTTGTCCACCATGAGTATGACCGCTTAAAAGTAAAGAGATGCAATCATCTTTTGTTATTTTTTGTGCTATTTCTGGATTATGACATACGACAATTTTGAAATCCTTTTTCTTTGTATCGCTTAAAGCTATTGATAATTCATCATTTTCCAAACTTAATTCACCGATACCGATTAAATGAACAGCCCCATGATGATTAGATTGAATTTTTACACTTTTATTTTCAAGTACTGTCACCTTGTATTTATCAAATAATTGACGTAATTCCTTTTCCTTAACCTCATAATCATTATTTCCCCAAATAAAATAGATTGGCGCTATTTTGTTGAGCCGGCTAAGATTTACTTCTGTTTTTTCTAAGGGTACACCTTTTTCAGTTAAATCGCCACCGATAATCACAAGGTCAGCTTTTCCTTTAACCTTTCTGATTATGTCATTATCAACAATACGACGATGTATGTCAGAAATAAAAAATATCGTTAGTTTTTTGGATCCTGCTGGAAAAGTAGAATAGTTTAATGTCAAGTGACAGATATTATTTTCTCTGGCAATACAAAACATTCTTACTAACAGCACAACCATAATAACAAAACTTAATAAAGTTATATTGACCATGATAAACTCTCCATCGTATTCCTTTTCATTATATAAAAAAGGGTCTCCCATTCATCCATTACAAATACTCCCAACTTTCCTTCGTTGGGCTCGGATTGAAATGGGGAACCCCTTTTGCTATCAGTTATTATTTACTAATGATTCTTTGTTCGTTTTTTAATTGTGAACCTGTCTTACCTGATAATAAATCGCCTTCCGTCGATTTAATAATTTCATTTGTCACTGTGTTGGCAATTGTATGTGTCACCATTTGCAAAAGATCGTTTACTTCAACTTGGGAATCTTTAAATTCCTGAACTACGGGAATTTCATCAATTTCTTTTTGTAATTCTTCAATTTTTTCTTCCACTTTTTGCAACATGTTCACTTTGCCATAATTTTGTAAATTTACAGCTTGTTTTTGAAGAGCTTTAATTTGTTTGATTTTTTGGGCCACTTTTTGATTTTCATTTATTTTTGCTTCTGCCTTCTTGAAATACTCGACTTCTTCAGTCTCAGAAATCATTTTTGCTAGCTCCCTAGCTTTATCAATGATTTCTGTTTTTTTATATTTCCCCATATATTAGCTCACCTCAACAGTTTCTATATCTTCAACCATCTCTCCATCCAAACTCCATGTTTTCGCTTCAGTAATTTTTACTTTTACAATCTTTCCAATTGCTGACTTCGGTCCAACAAAATTAACAAGTTTATTCTTTCTTGTATAACCTGCTAAAACATCAGGGTTATTTTTCGACTCGCCTTCTACAAGTACTTCAACAATTTTACCTTCATATTCTTTATTTTTTTGAGCTGCTATTTCGTTTACTAACGCATTAAGACGTTGTAATCGCTCTTTTTTTACTTCCATAGGTACATTGTCTTTCATACGTGCTGCTGGGGTACCTTCTCTCGGTGAATAAATAAATGTATAGGCAGAATCAAAACCAACTTCTTTATATAGTGACAATGTCTCTTCAAACTGTTCTTCCGTTTCATTTGGAAAACCAACGATAATATCTGTTGTTAGAGAAACATCCGGAATTGCCGCTTTAATTTTACGGACTAATTCTAAGTATGATTCTCTTGTATAACGGCGTCCCATAATTTTTAACATTGAACTAGAGCCGGACTGAACAGGTAAGTGAATATGCTCTACTAAATTACCACGTTTAGCAAGAACTTCAATTAAATGATCATCAAAGTCACTTGGATAACTTGTTGTAAATCGAATCCGTGGAATATTAATTTTACGTAAATCGTCTAGTAAGTCACCAAAGCGATAATCAATATCTTTAAAATCTTTACCATACGCATTTACGTTTTGGCCAAGTAGTGTGATTTCTTGATAACCTTGTGCGGCTAGACTACGAACTTCCCGGATAATATCTTCTGGTAGACGACTTCTTTCTTTACCGCGAGTATATGGCACAATACAATACGTACAGAATTTGTCACAGCCATACATAATGTTTACCCAAGCTTTTATATTACCTCTTCTAGACTTCGGTAAGTTTTCAACAATGTCTCCTTCTTTTGACCAAACTTCAACTACCATTTCTTTAGACATGTAGGCTTCTTCTAAAATAAATGGAAGACGATGAATATTATGTGTACCAAAAATCATATCAACATGTTGGTGTGTTTGTAATATTTTATTAACGACCGACTCTTCTTGAGCCATACAACCACAAACTCCGAGTAATAGATCAGGATTTTCTTGTTTAAGTGGTTTTAAATGACCAAGCTCACCAAACACCTTGTTTTCCGCATTTTCTCGGATCGCACATGTATTTAACAAAATGACATCTGCATCATCGGTTGTGTCAGTTGCTTCATAACCTAACGCCTCGAAAATCCCTGCCATCACTTCAGTATCGTGTTCATTCATTTGGCAGCCATATGTACGGATATAATACTTACGTCCGTCACCCATTCCTCTAAATTTTTCAGGAATTTTAAAATCTGTAAAATAATTTACCTCACTTTTACTTCTTTTACGAGCTGCTTTTAAGTTTGGGGGTTGGAAAGTACCAAAATATTTGGCGATCATTTCTTCACTCGAAATTTTCTTCAAACGTTCAGCATTCTTTTCCAATTCGGATTTTTTGTCCGTTGGAGTCTCCACCTTCACTTGTTGTCCTTGTAGTCGTTGTTCTTCGTTCATGTAAAATCTCCTTTCAACTTCAAGTGTTTCACATACATTCTACAATCTTAGTTATAAAATAATAAATAGTGTCAATTATTGACAAAGCCTCTTTTAAAATATCATTATATACCCTTCACGTGCAACAAACAACTGTGTAAAAAAGCATTTTACAATAAAAATATTGTCTCTTATCCTACTTATGTCATTTTTAATGGCATAATCCATCAACGACTCAACAAGCTGTATCAAAGGGAAATGAAATCAGCGATATGAAAACGATACAAGGTACAAGTGGAAATAGATGAGATGAAGAAAGCAAACAAAGTAAATATGCAGATGGAGTATTTAAAATAATTTGAAAACAAACGAGAAGATTGGTTACTACTTAGTCGTTATTGATATAGATGATGATACCACTGTCATTCAAATCCATTCAATTACAGGAGAAATTATGCCTGTATTAACAACCGATAATAAGGATGATGACGATGAATAAGTTCAAAGAAAAATCGTTGGGGCTGTCCAAAAAGTCCAAGTTAGTGATATTGATATATAATAGCAGCGTTATGTAAATGTTGAGTGCATAATCAGAGGGAGCATATACTGAGTTTAGCGGGAACAACGAATGCCTTTGTGCCAGGTACACGAGCTTATAGACTTGCCATAATCGCCTGTTCACTTGTGGAAGCTGATGCTCGCCACTGGATATAAAGAAAAAATATCTATAAGACATACTCTCAAGACAGCCCAAATAATCACTATTTTTCTCTTATTGTGTATAATTCAGAAACAGCTTGGACCGATCGTTGAATGATCTGTTTTAACACTTTTACATCAATATCGGCAAGTTTATTTATGTAGATACATGCTTTTCCTACTTTATGTTTTCCCAATTTTTCTAAAAGCGCTTGACATTGTGGATCTTGGGCAAATAAATATAAACTAAAATTAGATTTTCTTGGAGAAAAACCGACTATTGCTGCATCCCCTTCATGCTCAGATTCATATCGATAATGGTAAGAACCAAAACCGATAATACTAGGACCCCACATTTTTGCTTCATAACCTGTCGTTTCAGTGAAAATATCAAGTAAGTGAAATGCATCTTCTCTTTTTTTTACATTTTCAACTTGTTCAATAAATTCTATGACACTACGTTCTGTCGGTTTTGTCTTCAATTCATACCCCATAGGAACTCTCCTTATCCAACTCTATATTTTATTTTCGTCATTTGATGATATATAATCATTGTTGTCCTAATATCATTTTATTATAACTAGATTAAGACTTTCACTATAATTTTTCACTTTTCATTAATATCCTACGAATAAACATAAAGAAAAAAGTCTGATTGCAATTGACAATCAGACTTTTATGCTACAACTTAACAAAATTAACATTTTATGAGTACGTTATTCATCGAGGTTCAACAATTAATTTTATCGCTGTCCTTTCTTCCCCATCAATCTGGATGTCGGTAAAAGCAGGTATACAAATGAGATCGACGCCACTTGGAGCTACAAATCCACGTGCAATCGCAACTGCTTTAACCGCTTGATTCAATGCCCCTGCACCAATTGCTTGGATTTCCGCCCCTCCTCTTTCTCTCAGGACTCCTGCAAGTGCACCAGCAACAGAATTCGGGTTCGATTTTGCTGAAACTTTTAATATTTCCATATAAGCTCCTCCTTGAAATACTCTACTTTATTTTTTTCAATGACTGACCTGCAAGCCGTATAAACCATCCCATTGCTACTATATTCAAGGAGTCGAGCCTATATACCATATATTCCTCGTTTTTTGAAAATTCTTTAAGGTATTCAATTAAATAAACTTTCGTCACTATTAAAGAAGATTCGTTCAATGTTTTTTGATAATCCTGTTTTCACATCAATATCAATAACGACACCGTTTAATTGGGTTCTGCCGCTTTTGGGAACCTCAAAACGAGCAGGTAGATTTGTTAAAAATTTATGAATGACCGGGGCAGGTTCTACTCCAATGATCCCATCGTATACCCCCGTCATACCAACGTCCGTAATATAAGCAGTTCCATTTGGTAAAATTCGATTATCTGCTGTTTGGACATGTGTATGTGTACCAACGACAGCACTCACTCTTCCATCTAAATACCAAGCAAATGCCATTTTTTCGCTCGTCGCTTCACCATGGAAATCGACAAAAATTATGGGTGTTCTTTTCCGTGCCTCCGCAATTAGCATGTCAGCTTTTTCAAATGGATTTTCAATTGAATCCATAAATGTTCGAGCCTGAAGATTAATGATAGCAACTTCATAAGAATTTACTTTTATAAAAATCATTCCTTGACCAGGATTGTTTTCAGGGAAATTAGCAGGACGAACTAAATACTTTGCATCATCTATAAATTCAAAAATATCTTTGTTTCGCCAAACATGGTTCCCCATCGTAATAGCTTGCACACCCATTTCCAGAAATTGACGATAAATCTTTCCCGTAATCCCCTTCCCGGCTGCAGCATTTTCACCATTAACGATCGTTATCGTTGGACGATATTTTTCTTTTAACTTAGGTAAAAATTTTGCTAAAGTTTCACGACCAGGAGAACCAACAACATCTCCAATAAAAAGTATTCTCATAACAATTCCTTTCTATATTCATGTTATGTATTTTTTCTTTTACATTTTAACACAGAAAGTTTAAGTTTACTCTTATATTAAAATAATTTTGTGCAAATATATTAAAGACATAGTTGAATTAAAAAGGTTGATGCCAGTGACATCAACCTTTGTTTACTTCGCATATTCAACTGCACGAGTTTCTCGTATAACAGTTACTTTAATATGACCTGGATAATCCAGTTCACTTTCAATTTTCTTCCGAATATCTCTAGCTAAACGATATGCTTCAGTATCATCAATGACATCTGGCTTTACAATAATACGAACTTCTCGTCCTGCTTGAATGGCGTATGATTTTTCAACACCCTCATAGGATTCCGAAATTTCTTCAAGTTTTTCCAGACGACGAATATAGCTTTCTAACGTTTCACTTCTTGCACCTGGACGTGCAGCAGATAATGCATCGGCTGCTGCCACTAATACCGAGATAACAGAAGTTGGTTCCGTATCACCATGGTGAGAAGCAATTGCATTAATAACAACAGGATGTTCTTTATATTTTGTAGCTAATTCTACACCAATTTCAACGTGACTACCCTCAACTTCATGGTCAACAGCTTTACCAATATCATGTAAAAGTCCAGCGCGTTTGGCCAAAGCCACATCTTCACCTAATTCCGCAGCTAAAATTCCGGATAAATGAGCTACTTCAATCGAATGTTTTAAAACATTTTGTCCATAACTTGTTCTAAATTTCATCCGACCGAGAATTTTAATCAAATCAGGGTGAAGTCCATGAACACCAACATCAAATGTTGTTTGTTCACCAATTTCACGGATTTGTTCATCGACTTCCCTTCTTGCTTTATCAACCATTTCTTCAATTCTTGCAGGATGGATACGACCGTCCTGAACCAATTTTTCAAGAGCTGATCTTGCAACTTCTCTCCGAATTGGATCAAATCCTGATAAAATGACAGCTTCTGGAGTATCATCTATAATTAAATCGATACCTGTAAGCGTTTCTAAAGTGCGGATATTTCGACCTTCACGACCGATAATACGTCCTTTCATTTCATCATTCGGTAAGTCAACAACAGAAACGGTTGTTTCAGCAACATGATCTGCAGCACATCGTTGAATAGCTAATGAGAGGATACTCTTTGCTTTTTTGTCCGCCTCTTCTTTCGCACGATTTTCAGTTTCCTTTACCATCACTGCAATATCGTGGGAAAGCTCTTGTTTGACTTGATCTAGAATGATGGCCTTTGCCTCATCTTTCGTTAAACCAGAAATTCTTTCTAGTTCTGCTTGCTGTTCGCGCACCATCTCTTCCACTTTGCTTTCCATCTGTTCAATATGCTGTTGTCTTTGATTTAGAGAATCCTCCTTCTTTTCTAAAGATAATTCACGTTTGTCTAAAGTATCGTCTTTACGATCAAGATTCTCTTCTTTTTGCAATAAACGATTTTCCTGTTTTTGCAATTCATTTCTTCGTTCACGTAGTTCACGTTCAGTTTCTGTTCGTAGTTTGTGAATTTCATCCTTTGCTTCAAGTAAGGCTTCTTTCTTTAAAGATTCTGCATCTCTTTTTGCATCTTCTAAAATTTTCTCTGCAGCATCTTTAGCGCCAGCAATTTTCGCTTCAGCAACGGATTTTCGAATGAAATAACCAGCAACAACACCGACGAGAATAAGCAAAATGGAGATGATGACGATAATGGCAGTTTCCATCATTTCACCTCCTCTTGCTATGAACTTTTCATCTTATACATGTCGGCATGTACATTTTCAACATCTCAAAATCATTTGGCACTCGTTGCTATCTAACAGCAAAAGCCAATCTTTGCTATAGTCAAAAATAATTGACTAAACCTTAAAAAAAAATTAAAAATATACATCTTCATTTTAAAGGTGTAAAAATTCATTGTCAAGAGTTACTCGTTATACCAATGTAATGACTTTAACTTAAAATATATTTCTTTAACAATTCAATTTGTTATCCAATTCAACAAATGTTATTCATTTTTTTGCAAAATATAATAATATAATACATATAAAAAAAGATCACAATTGTGATCTCAGACTGTCGACAAACCCCAACTCAAATGCTTCATTTGAGTTGGGATTTGTCTTTTTTTGCTCATCATTTTCTAAGATTCTTATCTTATTTAGGCT
>SMEH01000221.1_pt1 | contig 21931 bp, 19 predicted proteins | sample 2456361 | NCBI WGS metagenome assembly SMEH01 (sample SAMN10132587, study PRJNA489261) | soil metagenome | isolation source: day1 control-loamy sand soil ammended | place: USA | reverse complement strand
AGCGTTCGTCCTGAGCCAGGATCAAACTCTCCAAAAAAGGGTTTGATTTGCTCAAAATGGTTTAAAAACGCTTTGTCTTGTTCAGTTTTCAAGGTTCAATATGGAGCGGGTGAAGGGAATCGAACCCTCGACAACAGCTTGGAAGGCTGTGGTTTTACCACTAAACTACACCCGCATAGATTCCCGAGTCGGGAAGACAGGATTCGAACCTGCGACCCCTTGGTCCCAAACCAAGTGCTCTACCAAGCTGAGCTACTTCCCGTAAATTATGAAATTCACAACTTTTATACCTTATCATATCTTGTGATCGTGGTCAATACTTTTATGCGGTCGAGAGGACTTGAACCTCCACGGGATAAATCCCACCAGGCCCTCAACCTGACGCGTCTGCCATTCCGCCACGACCGCGTAATAAGATATGGAATGGTTATAACATTTTTTTGTGAAATGGTGAGCCGTAGAGGATTCGAACCTCTGACCCTCTGATTAAAAGTCAGATGCTCTACCGACTGAGCTAACGGCTCACGAAATAAAAATAACTGGGCTAGCTGGATTCGAACCAGCGCATCACGGAGTCAAAGTCCGTTGCCTTACCGCTTGGCTATAGCCCACCGATACATTAATTTGATTCACAGAAAATTTAATTGTGTCAGAAATCCCTTTTTTCTGATTAAGTATATATCATATTATTACCATAAATGGATAATTTATAAGAAAGTGACCCCTACGGGATTCGAACCCGTGTTACCGCCGTGAAAGGGCGGTGTCTTAACCACTTGACCAAGGGGCCATAATAAACTCCGCAGGTAGGATTCGAACCTACGACCGATCGGTTAACAGCCGATTGCTCTACCACTGAGCTACTGCGGAATGCATCGTTAAATCCGACGTTTTATATAATACACTATTCGTTTTTTTGTTGTCAACTATTTTTTTGAAAAAATAATTGGAAGCTATGCTAACTGATCGAATAGTGCTTGTTTAACGTTGCTTTATTATAATATCCTCTTTTTAATTAAATGTCAACAAAAAATTTAATTTTATTTTTCTAATTTTAAAAGCTTACCCCTACATTTTCCACACACAAAACGATCCGTATTAACTCGCCTTTTCCTGTTATAAATATATTTACAAGTTTGGCATTGATACCGATGGATTTGAACCGTTTTTTTTGACAAATATTTACTGGGCAAAGGAGTACAAAATCTCGGTGCACCTACTTTTTGTGCTAATTGTTTAAAGTCACGATCTTTGTGGTGATACCCCATTTTATTTTGATGAAGATGATAATGACATAATTCATGTTTAATAATCCCAATAAGTTCTTTTTCTCCATATACATCAAAGTATTTTTTATTGATCTCAATATTCCCCGTTTGTAAGAGATACCTTCCCCCTGTCGTGCGCAGTCTTTGATTAAAACTTGCTTTATGTTGGAAAGGGGCTCCAAAGTATTTTAACGATATTTTTTCAACTAATCTTTGTAATTGTATATCATCCACGTTTTTCACCTTAACTTCTCTTAAATTAACTACACATTTTTACGAAACTTGACAACCTATGCCATCATAAATTGATTATAAGGATCGATTAACTTTATAAATAATTTAAACTTAATCATATTTTATCACCTCTTACAATAAGGAGGGTTAAACTATGCCTACATGGTTAAAGGTACAAATCCGACGGGCATTTTATGAAAAAAATAGATATCAAATCAAATTGTTAAATCAATGTTGGTATTTTTACCATAAAAAACACCTTTCTTAACCCTGTTTGTCTATTTTTGATTTAGAAATAATAGTAGTCAAATTTCAAAATACTTTCTAATACTTTAATAATCTAAATGGAATATTTTATGTATAATCTTATACACAGTTATAAAAACAGCTGCAGTAATAGGAACTACAGCTGTTTTCCTTCTTTTATTCCTTTAACATTGTTAATGCAATTCTTCCTTTCTTAACGTCAACATCTAATACCCACACGGTAACAATATCACCGACTGAAACTACATCTAAAGGGTGTTTTACATATTCATTACTCATATTAGATATATGGACTAACCCATCTTGTTTAACTCCAATGTCTATAAAGGCACCAAAATCGACAACATTCCGAACAGTTCCTTGAAGTTCCATTCCTGGTTTTAAATCTTCCATTTTTAAGACATCTTTTCTTAATAACGGTTTAGGCAAATCATCCCTTGGGTCGCGTTCTGGTCGTTTCAATGCATCCAAGATATCTTTCAAGGTTAAATAGCCTACATTAAGTGTTTGAGACAAATCTTCCATGTCAATTTTATTCAAACGTTTGATTAACTCTTCCGTTCCAATATCCTCTTTTTTCATGCCGATTTTCTCAAGTAAAGCTTCGACAACTGGATAGTTTTCCGGATGGATACTTGTACGATCTAAAGGTTCCTCTCCATCAACTATTCTTAAGAAACCAATACACTGTTCGTATGTTTTTGCTCCTAATCGTGGTATGTTCTTCAATTCTTTTCGATTTTTAAACTTCCCATTTTCTTCTCGATACTTTTTGATATTATTCGCTACAGTTTTAGTAAGACCAGATACATATTGCAATAAAGATGGTGATGCAGTGTTTACATTAACACCGACTTGGTTCACAACCGTCTCAACGACAAAATTCAGTGATTCTTGTAATTTCTTTTGAGATACATCATGTTGATATTGACCAACACCGACTGATTTTGGATCAATTTTAACTAATTCAGCTAATGGATCTTGTAATCTTCTTGCAATTGACACCGCGCTTCTCTCTTCAACTTGTAAATCAGGAAACTCTTCTCTTGCTAGTTCAGAAGCAGAATAGACACTCGCTCCAGCTTCATTGACAATCATATAGACAACACCGTTATTATCTAATTTCAAAACATCAGCTATAAACTCTTCTGTTTCCCTAGATGCTGTTCCATTACCGATAGCAACCATTTCAATGCCATAGTTCCTTAACATCTTGAGAACTTTCTCTTTTGCCTCTTCTCTTTTTGCTTTTGGAGGGTGCGGATAGATCACATCAATTTGAAGCACCTTTCCAGTTTCATCTACTACAGCTAATTTACAACCGGTTCGATAGGCAGGATCAACACCAAGAACGATTTTTCCCTTTAATGGTGGTTGTAACAATAGTTTACGTAAGTTTTCAGAGAACACAAGAATCGCTTGCTCCTCTGCCTTTTCCGTTAATTCATTACGTACTTCTCGTTCTATTGAAGGTTGAATCAAACGTTTATAACCATCCTCAATTGCAGCGGCTACTTCTCCAGCAACTGGTGAATGATATTTATCTGCGATTAACGCTTCATTTAAATACCGGATAATCTTGTCAACATCAGGCTTAATAGTAATTTTCAATATATCCTCTTTTTCTCCACGATTTAAAGCTAAAACACGGTGAGGGACAATGCGATTTATAGGTTCTTCATAATCATAATACATTTCATAGACTCGTTTTTCATCCTGCTCCTCATTTTTTACCAATGATTGTATCTTTCCATATTTTAATGTTTCAAAACGAATCCACTTTCTTATCTCTGCCTGATCCGATACATATTCTGCTATAATATCTTTCGCACCATTGATAGCATCAGAAGTAGTTAAAACTTCCTTTTCTTCATTAATATATTTTGCTGCTTCTGCATTTAAATCTCCTTCATCAGGTAGCGTAAGCATCCAATTTGCTAACGGTTCAAGCCCCCGTTCTTTTGCGATACTCGCCTTTGTGCGCCGTTTTTGTTTATAAGGCCGGTACAAGTCCTCCACTTCTTGAAGTTTCGTTGCCTTATTAATTTTTTTCACTAAGTCTTCTGTCAATTTTCCTTGTTCTTCAATGATACGAATTACTTCTTTTTTACGTTCTTCTAAATGCATCAAATAATTCCAGCGTTCTAAAATATCACGAATGATTACTTCGTCCAAAGCACCGGTTACTTCTTTCCGATAGCGAGCAATAAATGGAATTGTATTTCCTTCATTCGTTAATTCTATGACACTCTTTACCTGTGATAGCTTAACGGACAGCTCCTTTGCTATTTGTTTCATTAAGTTTATTTGACTTTTATCCACTTGTTTATCAATTGTTTGTTCCAATATGTTCACTCCCTAAAATTTAAACAACTTAAACTTAAAAATTGCCAATACATATACATTTTCTAGTATGTATTCCTTAATAAAACTTCCCTTTTATATTAGACGTTTCTACTTTCTAGTTGCAAACACTTATGCAAGTGTATTTAGATAGGTAGTAGGTAAAAAATAAAAAGATAAGTCCATGAAGACTTACCCTTTTGGCAGAACGACAGTATTGAGAATTAAAATCTTTAACAGATTCAATACGAGGTTGTAGAACGAAAAAACATTGCCCACTAAGTACTTGATGCTTTACTACAAAAAATCAGAGTGGGTACTACCTTTTATGCAATGCAAATCTTGGACCTTCCCCAAATTAAGACGTAAAGTTGTGTACAAAAAAACGCTCTTATTCTTGAAGAGCGTTGCATTGCTGTATAATCTAAAATTCGATTAATCCTAAACTGATTTGTAATGCTTCATCAACTTTTTCCATCATTCCGTCATCTAGATGTGTTATTTTATCTGTTAATCTTTGTTTATCAATTGTTCGAATTTGTTCGAGTAATATAACTGAATCACGCTCAAATCCGTACTTCTTCGCATCAATTTCAACGTGTGTAGGCAATTTTGCTTTTTGGATTTGTGCAGTTATTGCCGCAATAATTACAGTAGGACTAAACCGATTCCCTATGTCATTTTGCAGAATGAGAACAGGACGGACGCCTCCTTGTTCTGAACCAACGACAGGGGAAAGGTCGGCAAAGAAAACGTCGCCTCTTTTAACGATCAAAGGGCTTATCCTCCACTTACTAATCTCTCTACTGTATGTTCTGCCTCATATTCTGCATGGAACGCTTCAGACGCAATGGACAAATTAATTTTGGCCATTTCCATATATCCCCGTCTCATTGATTCGCGAATGTGTCTTTTTTTCCTTTCGCGTAAAAACTCTTTTGTCGCCTGATAGATTAGTTCGTCACGATTTACTTTCTCTGTTTTAATAAAACCATCAATTTCTAATAAAAGACTTTGAGGTAAATTCACTAAAATTTCTTGTGTTGCGCCGGATTCAGACACAAAAGACACCTCCAACAACTCAACTGGTACTCCTTAGTAAATAGTAACATTTTATCACAAGAAAGAAAAGTTTTTTTCTACTTCATCACCTTCAATATTATCGGCAAAAAAATTAGATTTAATGCAAGTTGTCTCAATATTATCCACTGTTCCAGCTTTCATTATTATGTTGGATTAGAAATCTTTACCATATTCTCTCCATTTTTATAGATTCGTGGGACTCGATTTGAAATCATGCACACTACTTCATAATTGATGGTATTTAGTTTTTGAGCAATTTCATCTACTGATATCTCTTCATTACCTTGTTTACCAATTAGCGTTACTTGTGTTCCAATCGGGTAAGGTTTCGGTAATTTTATCATACATTGATCCATACATATTCTTCCAACAATTGGCACCCTTATTCCATCAATCAAAACTTCTTGACCTTGTAATGCTCGCAGCCATCCGTCAGCATATCCGATTGGAATCGTACCAATCCATTCGTCTGTTTTTGCTACATACGTACAGCCATAGCTAATACACGAACCGGCTTTAACTTGTTTGACGTGAGTTAACCTAGAATGTAGTGACATTGCCGGTTGCAATGAAATTGGAAGATCTTCTGCTATTTCGAGCGCAGGTGTTAATCCATAAATAACGATACCACATCTTACTAAATTATAATAACTTTTATTATGAATTAATGTCGCCGCACTATTTGACGCATGGATCCATTTTGGTTTATCAATTAAAGTTTGTAAAAAATTATGAAATTTTTTTAATTGCTCTTCATAGTAAGAAGAATCTTTTGAATCTGACATAGCAAAATGAGTGAATACACCTTCAAATTCAACACATTTTTTATTTGTAATCACATTTACAAGATCCATTAATTCTTTCTCATCAAGAACCCCGATACGCCCCATCCCTGTATCAATTTTTACATGTACTTTTAAAGGCGTATCATTCAAATACGATGCAGCTTGTTCAATCCATGCCTTTTGATAAACAGTCAAAGCAATATTATTTTTCGCGGCTATTTGAGCATATTCAGGAGGACAATAACCTAGAACTAAAATTGGTGCATTTATTCCTTTTTTTCTTAAAAAAATGGCCTCTTCTAGAAGCGCAACGGCCAAAGAGTGTGCACCTGCTTGAAGGGCTACTTCTGCAACTTCAAAGGCACCATGTCCATAACCATTTGCTTTAACAACTGCCATCATTTTCGTTTCATTGGGCAAGATACGAATAATAGATTGAATATTATTTCTTATTGCATCAAGATGAACTTCTGCCCATGTTTGACGATAAAATGTACTGTTCAAAAGGATACACTTCCTTTTTATGCTAGATCAATCATTTGAGGATATACACATTAATTTATATATTATTTATCAAAATGTTTTCCATGTCAATGTTACTAAAAGATGGTAATTGAAAATAACAAGTTTTATCTACAGAAAATTTTTTTCAAAAAAAAAGCCGCCGTTTAGCAGCTCAAAACTTTCGTTTGTTTATTTTTCAATTGCTACACTTTGTACAGACTTTGCTAACATGACCATTTCTTCTCTTGTTAAGTCGTTAGATGCAATCATAAATTCTACATTACCGTCTGTCCATGTTAACGAATGATCCGTTAATACCCCAATAGTAAATCCTAAATCTACAGGATCGCCATTAACCGGTGTTGGGGCCATTGAAGCTGTTTCTGCAACAGCAACATATTCTTGCATTAAAGTAAATGACTTTTCACCATCATATGTTAATACAACCCGTTTACCATTTTTGGTCACAACTTCTTCTTCATCTACTAAATTTGTTCCTGGGATTTCTTCGGTTGGTACTTTCACAGTAAAATCAACATCAGTAGCTTCTTCTTCCTTGTTTGATGCAACCGGTACTTCCATTTGTGCACTTGTCATGTTACGATTTAAGTCAAAGGAACCTTCATCAAATTTTGCATCAAATTCCACTTTTGAAAACTCCACTGTAAGTTTTACGTTCCGATCTTGGTCCATGACTTCTAAACGAACAGGTGATAGATCTTTTTTATTAAATGTAATTTCTTGGATTGGCAACATTTTATTGTATTGATAGCGCGTTTTTGTTTCAAATACATAATGATCATCCGTTTCCTTAAACTTCACTTCATCATCTTCAAGTATATCTTGTACTAATGATTCAAATAGATAGGGTTGGCTCGAATTTTTTGGCCAATCACTTTGAAATTTAAAACTTTTGTTTAATGCAGGTGTTAAAACGTAAACTCCATCTTTATTTCGTAGAATCATTTGACTTTGTTCCCGTTCGGCATTTTTCATATGCACACGGTAATTTTCCGGCTTATTATGCCAAACTTCAATTTTATACTCTTGAGCCTCCGTTCCCATCGTTAAGGTCATTGTCGCGTCTAACTTATACCCATTCATCGATTCGACCTTCGAATTTAAATCTTTTAGGACATCTTCCTGGGATTTTGCACCACAACCTACTAAAATAAACATTAAAATCAAACCGGCAAAAAGTATGACCCTTTTCCTCTTCATCGTTTCATCCCCTTTTGTTTCATTTCCTCGAGGAGAAGTCTTGTCTCCCTATATTTCATTTTGAATATATGAGACAAACCTTTGAATTATGATAATTTGTTTGGACATACTTTTTGCCTTTATATAATTTTGGAGGAACACGAACATTGAGTCATCGATCTTCAATAATAACTTGAGCTAATGCATGTTGACTAGAATGTGTAATCGTTAAGTGAACACCTTTTTCAATCGGTTTTACTATATAAGGTTTGCCGCGGTCATCCGTCACAATTTCAATATCCTGAAATGATAGGTCTTTACCAATTCCAGTACCATAAGCTTTTGCAAAAGCTTCTTTAGCAGCAAAACGCCCTGCTAAGTATTCAATTTTTCGCATTTCCGATAAACTTTCTAACCTCTCTCTTTCAGACGGCGTTAAGATACGGTTTTTAAATTTTGGATTTCGATCATACGTTTGTTTAATGCGTTCTAATTCAACAATATCCATACCAATTCCTTTAATCATTGAAAACTCCTTCTATTCTTAACTGTATTTCATATATATTTATTGTACAGGCATTTTTATCGACTGCAAAATATACAGGTGAGGTTACTGTATGAAAGTGATCAATGAAGTCATTTATCTCATGAAAAGATTCCCCGTTGTATCAACGATTTTAATCATTAATTTAGTGGTTTACTTAATAACAACAATCTCAATATTTCCAAACCGGACTCTTTTTCAACTACTTGCAGGAGTAAATATATTAATATCTCAAGGGGAGTGGTGGCGTTTATTTACACCAATATTCGTTCATGGTGATTTTTATCATTTATTTTACAACGCATTAATTTTTATTTTTGCCGGTTATCAACTAGAGCAATTGATTAAAAAAATTTCGTTTCTCTTCATTTATTTTAGCTCAGGAATTTTTGCAAATATCGTTACCTTCATTTTAGCACCTCCAATCTATGTCCATGTTGGTGCCAGTGGGGCAATCTTTGGTTTATTAGGAACATTTGCCGGCCTTATATATTTAAAAAAACTACCAAGATACCAGACTCATTTAGTGAGTATTATTCTTATTTTTTCAATTGTTTTTACATTTTTTACTCCAAACGTAAATATATATGCCCATATTGGAGGATTAATTTGGGGAATATTATGTGGTTATCTAGTAGCTGAAAGAAAACTAAGATAATAACTTTATTATTACAAATCAAAATGCAGGGGCTAATTTGGCCCCTGAAACCACCATCACTTGATAATAAATGTAGATCGATCTACCCATTCATATTGATTTGCTTCTTTTAAATCTGTTACTAACTTGAACAAAGCTTCATCTTTTTTCTTCGCTTCAATCATTATATCAATTTGTTTGACGGTCCCCTTTATTTTTTCTAAAAATCTCTGTAATCCCATCGGATCAATATAATCAGCATGTGCACGGAAGTCTTTTTCTGAGCGTGGACTTGAAATATGTATTTTTATTGGAAGTGGCGAGTTTTTCCATGTTGCCAAGATGCGCTCCCAATTTTTCTCCCAATGAATATCTTCGTTGTTCGCTTCATGATGATGTAAATCAAATACAAGAGGGATACCAAGTTTTTCACATAAATATAATGTATCTTGGACTGTAAATACCTTGTCATCGTTTTCTAACATAATCATCGATTGGATATAACTAGGAGTGAGTCCCCAATTATGGATAAATTGTTCTAATGCCTTTTCTTTATTTTGATACCCACCGCCAACATGTAAAACACAGCGATGTGTCGGATCAAGACCAAATCCTTCTAACAGTCGCCTATGTATATTTAACATATGGAGAGTTTGTATTAAAATCTCTGCTTTTGGAGAGTTCAATAAAACGAAATGATCGGGATGAAAATCCACACGCATCTGCGGATGTTTAACTAAAAATTGTTTGATTTTTTCCAGCTCTGCTGTGATCGGCTCAAAAAAATCCCAATCCTTTAATTCTGGATGATTAGCCAGAGGAATAAGTTTTGAACTCAAACGAAAAAAAGAAATATCATTTTCAACATTATAGCGGAGTAAACGTAAACAATTCGCTAAGTTCGAACGACTTATTCTTTCCAATTTACGAATTGCCGCTTCACGATTGGATAGTTTTGAAAACTGTGCAAAAGTCATTGTTTGTGATGGGGATGCATTTTTTAAATGAACACTCATAGCTACATAACCTAGACGGACAAGTGTCATTTGTAATCCTCTTTTCTTCTCACTGTTGTTTTTCATAGCTTAACCTATTCATGCATGAAGTATAATTTCTTATATAATTTATAATTCCAGTGAGTAAAGAAAACATTTTCGCACAATTTTGTCAAGATCGCACAAAAAAATAGTTTTTCGCACATTTTCAAATGTATTTCGCACCAAAATTAGAAGTTTCACACACTACACACATATATTCGAACAAATAGGCCTATAATTCGCACAAACTATTAACTATCTAACTTATTTTATTTAAAAAAATAGACTAAATCACGTATTTCATTGAATTTTTCCTCCATTCACAGAGCTTTTTTGATTATTTTTCCAAAATTTTGAGCAGTTTAATTAAAAATTTTCAATAAAAAATAGCGCCGATTTACAATCAACGCTATTTATATAAATTTATCACTTTTTATAACTACGACTTTGTTGCTTTCCTGATCTTTGATTATTTCTACGTTTAATATCGCGATGTCCACCACTTCGGTTTCCTTTTTTTGAAATGAACTTTTTCTTTTCTTTCCTTGCTGGTAGCGGAGCTTCATAGGAAATTTTAACCGGCGTTGTATCAGGTTCTTTTACTAACATTTTCATCATTGCAGAGATAACAGAAGTTGCATCATGTTCATCCAATAATTGTTCTGAAGCTTTTCGATATAAAGATAAATCATTCTCATCGATTGTCGACTCTACTTTATCAATGACAAGTTTTTGTTGACCTTCAATTGCTTCAGCTAATGTTGGGACTTGCATCCGTTTCATTCGTTTCTTAGTGGTTTCTTCAACGGTTCGCAAATAACCCATTTCACGCGGAACAACAAAAGTAATTGCAATCCCTTGTTTTCCAGCACGTCCAGTTCTTCCTATACGATGGACATAACTTTCAGGATCTTGTGGAATATCGAAATTATATACATGTGTAACACCGGATATATCTAAACCTCTAGCAGCAACATCTGTCGCAACTAAAACGTCAATGGAACCTTCTTTAAATTTACGAAGAACGCTCATTCGCTTTCCTTGTGATAAATCACCATGGATACCTTCTGCTGTATAACCGCGAATTGAAAGTGCCTCAGCAACTTCATCTACTCTTCTTTTCGTCCGACCAAATACAATAGCTAATTCTGGTGACTGGTAATCTAGTAAACGGGTTAAAGCATCAAACTTTTCACGTTCATCTACTTTTATAAAGTATTGCTCAATTTGTGGAACCGTCATTTCTTTCGCTTTAACTTTTACATGTTGTGGATCTTTCATGAATCGTTCGCCGATACTTTTAATTCGATTCGGCATCGTTGCCGAGAATAACAAAGTTTGTCTTTCATCAGGTACACTGCTTAATATTTCTTCAATATCATCAATGAAACCCATATTTAGCATCTCATCTGCTTCATCTAGAACAACTGTGTGAATATCATTTAACTTAATTGTTCTTCGTTTAATATGATCTAGTAAACGTCCGGGTGTACCTACAATAATCGCTGGATTTTTTTTCAAAGCACGGATCTGTCTAGAAATATCTTGACCACCAAAAACAGCCAGAACACGAGCATGTTTTTCATAACCAATTTTATACAATTCTTCTGATACTTGGATCGCCAATTCCCTTGTTGGAGCGATCACTAACGCTTGAATATTTTTGTTTTTAGGATTTATCCTTTCAACCAAAGGAATCCCGAATGCTGCCGTTTTTCCTGTACCGGTTTGTGCTTGTCCTATTATATCAAATCCTTGCAAGCTTAATGGAATCGTCATTTCTTGTATTGGTGTCGTTTCTTCAAAACCAATACGTTTCAACGACTTTAAAGTTGCAGAACTTATTTGTAAATCTTCAAATTTTCCCAATGCTTTCAAACTCCTTCTTTTAACAAAAAAAACTCTCATACCTTTTTGAGAGTAATCATTCATTACAATATAGTCATTTCCAATAAGATTAATTTATATTACCACTAATTCATAGTCATTGCAATTTTTTTCTTAACTCTATTTTCATTCAAAAAGGTATAAATCTCCTCAAACAATTTACTGTTGTTACGGTCAAAGCAAATTTGATGTTTTGCATTTTCAATTAATAATAGTCGCTTTTCATCCGTTGCGATCTTTGAGAAAAGGTAATATGCACTTTTCTCCGGAACAATCGGATCACGTTTTCCTTGAATAATTAAAGTTGGAGTACTTACCTGATCAAGTACCGGTCTGACGGCTCTTACTAACTTACGAAATTCCATATAGGCAAGAATCGGAGTACCTAAAAATTTCCTTTTAAAGTTTTGAAATAACTCACTATTATAGAAGCGTTTTTTACAGACATCGATAAAGATTTCAAATGCTTCAAGGCAGAAATTTTTAGGATTTGAGTAAAATACTGCTGGACTTAAAAGAATAAGCTTATCAATTGGATAATGGGCGGTGAGCCAACCAGCAATCAAACCTCCCATTGAAAAGCCACATACATAGACTTTATCGCATTTTTCCAATAACATGAAAAGCTCTTCTTCAGCATGACGAATCCAATCAGTGTACGTAACATTTTTTAAATTACATAACTTGTCATGACCTGGTAAAGTCGGTACTCGTACTAACCAATCCGTTTCTTGTTGTAAATATTTAGTTAATGGAGTAAATTCGTAAGGAGAGCCTGTAAAACCATGGATACAAAGCATACCAATCATTGTTATCCACCCTTTCGACCATTTTTTATTAAAATTCCCAAAAAGGCGGATAACATGATTTAATTATGGTTAAATCTCTTCTTTAATGGCTTCAACTACTTCTTCTAATTTCATTCCTCTTGATGCCTTTACAAGTACAAAAGTATCTTTATTAAGATAAGGTTTCAATTGTTCAATTAGTTCCTTTTTATCATGAAAATTAAATACATGGTCTTGACCAAAATTTGTTCGAGCACCTTTTGCAATAAAGGTACCTAACTTTCCATATGTGAAAACATATTGGATGTTCTCAGGATCTAAGTATTCACCAATTTCGAAATGAAACTCTTTCTCTTTTGGTCCAAGTTCTAACATATCACCTAAAACTACTATTTTTGTTAAAAAGCCTGATAAATTTGTTACTAGATCAATTACCGCCTTCACAGACGTTGGACTAGCATTATATGCATCATTTAAAATTTGCGAACCATTTATTCCCCGTAAAATCTCCATCCGCATTTCAGTTAGTTTAATCTGGGCAAAAGCATTGTTCATTGCTTCAAATGGGATTCCAAAGTTATTCGCAACAATCATGGCAGCTAATGCATTCATGACATTATATTCTCCTAAAATCGGCATGTGGAAAGTTAAATCGGTAACATTCGTTTTAAAAGCAGTTCCTGTACCATTAAAATCAATTTGTTTTGAATAAAAATCATTAGACGCACTTTTGCCAAAAGTCTTAATTTTCATTGGTTTTGTAATCGATATTAATTGTTCCCGTATTAACTGTTCATCTCCTGGATAAACAAATAGGCCGTTCTCTTTCAAACCACTAATAATTTCCAACTTTGCTTTTGCGATTCCTTCCCTAGAACCTAAATCTTGTAAGTGAGCATCACCTATATTCGTAATTATTGCAGCATCTGGTTTAGCTAAATTTGTTAATAATTCGATTTCGCCATAATTACTCATGCCCATCTCTAATACAGCTACTTCTGTATCTTCTTTTAAGCTGAGAATAGTTAAAGGCAAACCGATGTGATTATTAAAATTACCTTGGGTTTTTTGAACTTTGTAGTTGACTGAAAGAAGCCCAGCTAAAATATCCTTCGTAGTTGTTTTTCCATTACTTCCTGTTACCGCAACTACTTTTGTCCGTAATTGATCACGATAGCCACCAGCCAGTTGTTGTAACGCTTTAAGGGTATCTTCAACAAAAATAATTGGTAAATTCTGCGGAGGGTTTGGAACATCTTTTTGCCAAAAAGATGCACTTGCTCCTTGCTTAAACGCTTCAAGGACAAATTCATGTCCATCCCTTTTTTCTCCTTTTAAAGGTATAAATAAATTCCCCGGCTCAACCTCTTTTGTATTAATAGAAACACCTTCTATAACTTGATTTGCATATGTATGATCAAAACTTGCATTGGAAATCATCTCACAAATTTGTTTAACTGATTTTTTAATCACAAAGATCCCTCCTTAAGTAAAAGCCTGTTTCAAAAGTAACAAGGGTTGGTAAAGATATCCAACCCCAGGTGTTTGAAAATGATTCTAATCAATTGTATAACGTAGTTTTTGCTTTTCATTATAACGCTCAATACCTAATTCAATTAAACGATCGATTAATTGCGGATAATCTACACCAGAATGTTTCCATAATAATGGGAACATACTTACAGGAGTAAAGCCTGGCATCGTGTTCACTTCATTTATATAAACTTCACCATCTTTTGTTACAAAAAAGTCAGCACGTATTAGCCCAGAGCAGTCTAACACTTTGAATGCAGTGATCGCCATTTGTTTAATTGTCTCATACGTATCCTCAGGAATATCAGCAGGAATTATTAAAGCTGTATCACCATCTTCGTATTTTGCCTTGTAATCATAAAACTCGGCTTTCGGAACAATTTCTCCAACAACTGAACATTTTGGTTCCTCATTGCCAATGACACCAATTTCAATCTCTCTTGCCTCAATGCCTTGTTCGACAATAATTTTCCGATCATATTGGAACGCCTCAACAAATGCTTTTTCCAATTCATTACGATCTCTACACTTATTAATGCCGACGCTGGATCCTAGGTTTGCTGGTTTAACAAAGTAAGGATATGTTAATTTTTCTTCTACAAGCTGGTAAACCTTTTCTTTATCTTGTTCCCACTCATAACGAAGGACACTTACAAAATCAACTTGTTTTAAGCCAGCCTGAGCAAATATGTTTTTCATAATTACTTTATCCATTCCTGCCGCAGAAGCTAAAACACCATTTCCGACATAAGGAAGATTCAACACCTCTAAGAGACCTTGAACGGTTCCATCCTCACCATTCGTTCCGTGTAATAGTGGAAAAATAACCGGCGGCTCTTCATTATCATTTGTCTTACTATTATTAAATAGAGTGATGCTGTTTTCTTCTTTTTTAGTTGGTTGCACTATTAGATCATTTAATTGTTTAACAGGACTCTCTAACGCTTCTCTTTTCACCCATTGGCCATTTTCGGTTATATAAATAGGCGTTACTTCATATTTATTAAAGTCTAATGCTTGCACTACCGCTAACGCCGTCCGCATTGAAACTTGGTGTTCTGCTGATTTCCCACCATAAAGTAAAAAGATCTTTCTTTTCATAAATTAATCCCCCAAACTGGATAATTAATGTCCATTGTCTATATTGTCCACTTCATTTTACCACTATCTCATAGATAGTGACATCAAATTTTCTAAATGTATTTCAATAAATTTAGTATATGCTAACCAGCTTTTTCATTTAACTAAATGACAACATGAATTACTAAGCAAGTAAAAAAATTAGCTGATTTTCCTTCCTAAGAAAGCGAAAATCAGCAATCATCGAATTAAGAATGAATGGTAATCGCCCACTCTTTTTGTTTCTTATCAAAAATAATATGTCCATCTGCATTTTCTTTTGAGACTTCTAGGAACTGTTCATTCATTTCATCCATATCATAATAATCACCAACTACCCAAAATGGTAAAATCGTTTGTGTGCGATTTTGCGTGATATGATGAAACGAGAATACAATTCCCTCCGTAAATAATGTATTTAGTTGATAGAGTACCTTTTGATCAACCGGTGGATAATCTTTTCGCTTCCTAAAATTGATTAAAGATTTCTCAAGTTTAATACTATTAAATTTATTTCCTAACACGCCGCCTAAAGTCGAATAAAAATCGGACCAGTAACGAAAGTAAATTTTGTTTAACCACCCATCAACATCCGTTAAATAGGCAAATCGGTTGTTTAATTTTTGAAAAAAAGGCAGAGATAAATGTTTCTTCATATGCCCTAAATATAGCAGTTCAGCCAACTCTTGGCCTTCTATTGTATCTAAACTAAATACATCCTCAAAATCGACCCAACAAAATTCACTTGATTTATATGAACCATTTTTAATTAAGTCTTCAAGCTGTTCATTTAAAACAAAACTTAATTTTGTATGAAAATGATATTCACCATTATACCGTTGTTGTTTCAATAACAGTAAATTTGTAAGGGGGGTCGGCAAAGACTGAATAAACTGATCAAATGTAATCCCATGGGCAATTACATTTTGTTCCCGAGTATTAACTAATATGTATATCACATTGTCCATCATATCGATTTTTGCCACAATCTTGCCCCCCTTATTTTTACACAACCGTTTCATTACATTTTCTATATATAATTGCTAATAACTAATTATAAAATTTTATAGTCACAAAAATGTTGCAAAACGTTTACATATTAATTGCAAAATTACTAATCCAAATTTACTGTATATCGTAACAAAGTTTCCGTCTTTTTCCAATTATTAGTAATAATTAACTAATAAAAGTATATAAATCACAACTTGTATTCATAAAAGTATTGTGCAAAAATGTCTGTAGATAACATTTGTCTGTTAATTAAATTAGATAAAAACCTCAAAATTGAAAGAGGGATGTACCATGAAACACCTTTTAACTGAAGAACAATTATTATTCAATATTGTTAAATGTTTTAGAGAAAATCGTAAAAAAGAATTATTTACTATTATTGAAGAATTACAACCATATGACATCGCCAATGTATACGAGGATATACCACAAAAATTCAAATCGAGGTTCCTCTTATATTTAAATAATCACTTATTAGCAGATGTGATACAAGAAGTTGAAGATACTAACTTACAATATGACATATTAAACAAATTACCTCCAGAGAAAAAAGCGGATATTCTAGACTTGATGGATAATGATGACCTCGCTCATTTATTACACGAATTGCCAGAAGAAAAGGCAGAAGCACTACTTTCGGTGATGAAGCACGAAGAATCAACCATTGTGCAAAACATCATGACTTTCCCAGCAGAGACAGCTGGACGTTTAATGACCAACCGATTTGTATGGATCAAAGATTACTACACAGTGCGCGAAGCCATTGATAAATTGAAGAATTTCGCTTCTTATGCAGAAACAATATCCTATTTATACGTCATCGACGAAAACCGTAAACTTGTGGGAGTTGTTTCTTACCGTGATTTGCTACTTGCCGAGTTAGATCAAAAAATAAAAGATATTATGTTTACACGGGTTATTTATGTATCGGCTTATACTGACCAGGAAGAGGCAGCAGCCATATTAGAACGATATGATTTCCTCGCTTTACCTGTTGTTGACGATAATCATATCTTACTCGGAATTATCACTTTTGATGATATGCTCGATGTTATTATTGAAGAAGCTAACGAAGATATTGAAAAATTATCCGCATCAGGTAAGGCCATTGACTTTGATACAAAGGCTTCGGTTGCTGCTTGGAGGAGACTTCCTTGGCTCGTTTTATTACTTGTTATCGGCGTTTTATCAGGCAGTATCATTAGTTATTTTGAAGATACTTTAAGTCTAGTAGTCGCATTAACCTTCTTCATGCCAATGATCTCAGGGATGACTGGAAATACCGGTACCCAATCCCTTGCCGTTGTTGTGCGTGGGCTTGCAGGGCAAAAGGTAAATAAAAAAGAAATTTTCCAGCTCATTTACCGCGAGTTTCTTGTAGGCTTGTTAATCGGGATTGTTTGCGGATTATTAATATCAGCTATTGCCTACTTATGGCAAGGGAATATTTATTTAGGTCTTGTTGTCGGATTGTCACTACTCTTAACATTAATTATCGGAACGTTATCAGGTACGATTATCCCTTTAATTCTATATAAAATAAATATCGATCCTGCCATCGCTTCAGGTCCGCTAATTACAACTTTAAACGACATATTTTCTTTAATCACATACTTTACGATCGCTACACTATTTTTAGATTATTTACTGTAAACAATAAGGTCTATTGGATCTTCATTCATATAAAAAAAGAGGCTCTTTAGCCTCTTTTTTTACCGTCATTATAAAATAGTGATCCTTTTTCCTTCTTTTACATATATATTGTAATAAATATTACTCGCTTACATTGACTGTCTTTCGCATAAAATTTATAATAAAATTAATTAAAAATTCTGTCTTTTGTTTTCAGAATTATATGAATCTTCCATTGTTTTTGGACAGCATTCCATTTATAGGATTAATTTCTAACTTTTTTCGTTAACAAAAATTTTTATCTATTGTAAAATGTAATATAAAGGAGGAATTTATCTTCGCAATTTAATATATTAATCATTAAAAAATTTAATTTTTAACTTTTTAGGAGGTGAACTCCCTACCCGGTTGATACGGGGAAGGGAATTTTGTTGGACGACATAGTTGGCCTGATTTATATTGCCATATTAATTGGCTTAACTGCTTTTTTTGTAATTTCTGAGTTTGCTATTGTTAAGGTACGTGTATCCAGGATCGATCAACTCGTTGAGGAAGGTAATAAGAAAGCAATCGCTGCGAAAAAGGTCATTGAGAATCTAGATGAATACTTATCTGCATGTCAATTAGGAATTACTGTAACAGCTTTAGGGATCGGATGGTTAGGCGAATCCACTTTTAGATCCATATTATCAGCATTGTTTAATAACATTCACATACCAGCTTCGCTTTCTTATGCTCTATCTATAACTTTAGCATTCCTAATCATGACTTTTTTACATGTTGTTATTGGGGAGCTTGCACCAAAAACAATTGCAATTCAAAAAGCAGAACAAGTTTCCTTACTATTTGCAAGGCCGTTAATATGGTTCTATCGGATTATGTATCCATTTATCTGGCTTTTAAATGGTTCAGCTCGATTAGTTGTAAAAGCTTTCGGGTTCAAGCCTGCATCAGAGGGAGAAAATGTCCATACTGAAGAAGAGTTACGTATGATCTTATCCGAAAGCTATAAAAACGGTGAAATTAATCAGTCTGAATTTAAATATGTCAATAATATTTTTGAATTCGACAATCGCATTGCAAAAGAAATTATGGTACCTCGTACGGAAATAGAAAGACAGATGGTGATAAAGACCATATTGTCGGTTTAATTAACTTAAAAGAAGTTTTAACTTCAGTTATATCAGGAAAAGATATTTCAAAAACATCCATTCGAACATATATAAGACCTATAATTCGGGTAATTGATACAATCCCTATTCATAATCTTCTTTTGAAAATGCAAAAAGAACAAATTCATATGGCCATTTTATATGATGAATATGGCGGAACAAGTGGATTAGTCACTGTTGAGGATATAATTGAAGAAATCGTCGGTGAAATTCGTGACGAATTTGATTTAGATGAAATTCCATTAATTCGACATATTGGTGAAAATCATTACATTTTTGATGGTAAAGTTTTAGTATCTGAAATTAATGATCTTTTAAATATAGAAATCAATGATGAAGATGTAGATACGATTGGTGGTTGGTTCTTAACAGAAAACTTTGAGGCAAAACAAGGTGACACAATTCATTTTGAAGGATACGAATTTAAGGTTCTCGAAATGGAAGATCACCACATTGACTATATTGAAGTAAAAAAGATTGTGGAGAAGGCTATTCCAGATCAATCGGCAATTAATATAACAACAGCAAATACAGAAGCAATTTAAATTTTTCTTACCGAACGGTATGGATAAATTTTTAAAATCTCTCAGCCTATTTCTGAGGGATTTTTTTATGTGCTACAATCTAGGTATGGTTGAAACTAACAATATCGAACAGAGAATGATCAAAGACATACAATCAAATTTCTCCCCTTTTTAGAAACGTTACTACATAAACACTTAAATTGATTATCCATTGTAAGTTATGATTAATTTTGTTACGATAAGCAATGTTAATAGCTTTTTTAAAAAATGGATCCACTGAAAAAAATATATTTTGTGGTATTTTTTATGGTATAATATGCTATCAAAACTTATCGATCCTTCGACTAATGAAAAGGTGAATTTTATGGAAGATGAAAAAAAAGGTGTAGACCGTTTTGATTGGACATTAGCATTTATATTATTTCTTTTTTTAGTTGTTAGTCTTATTGCAATCTCAAGTGCTCAAACCCATGGTCAGTATGTTGGAAACTTTGTTTTTCAACAAGTAGTCTGGTATGGTGTAGGTGCCTTTATTATTGCCTTTGCTATGTTGTTTGAACCTGATCAATATAAAAAGCTTTCCTGGATATTATATGGTTTCGGTATATTTATACTCGTATTTTTACATTTTGCACCAGAATCCATTGCTGAACCAAGAAACGGTGCAAAGAGTTGGTTTACGATACCAAAAGTTGGGACGATTCAACCATCGGAATTTATGAAAATTTTTCTAATATTGGCCTTAAGTCGAGTAATTTCCGATCACCATCAAAATTATAAATTAAAAACCTTGAAAACGGAGTTTTGGTTATTAGGAAAATTAATTCTAACAACATTACTTCCATTAGGAATGATTATGTTGCAACCGGACCTAGGAACAGGCTTGGTTGTTATTGCCATTGCTGCTGGGATGATGCTTGTTTCAGGAATTACATGGAAAATTATCGTTCCTGTTTTTTCGGTTATTATGTCCGTCGGTGCAGCTATTATTTTAATCATGATCTACTTTCCAGAGTGGGTAGAGTCTTATATTCCGCAATATCAATTGGCTCGTATTTATTCATGGTTAGACCCATATAGTTATTCATCTCATGAAGGTTATCAACTTGTAACTTCTCTACAAGCCATTGGTTCAGGGGAAATCTTTGGTAAAGGTTATATGGGGAAAGAAGTTTATGTGTCGGACAGGCATACAGACTTTGTTTTTAGTACAATTGGCGAAGAGTTTGGTTTTATCGGAGCCAGTGTCGTAATATGCCTATTTTTCCTGCTTATTTATCACTTAATTAAAGTTGCTCTTGAAGCCAATTCACCTTTTGACTCATATGTATGTGCAGGAATTATTACCATGACGACTTTCCATGTTTTTCAAAATATTGGAATGACAATTCAACTGTTACCAATAACCGGGATTCCACTTCCTTTTGTTAGTTATGGTGGAAGTTCATTAATGGGAAATATGCTAGCTATGGGAATTATCTTTAGCATAAAGTTTTATCATAAAAAATATATGTTCTCGACAAATACGGAGGATTAAGTTGATTTTTACGACTCAAAAGATATAATATTTATTAAATAAAATATCAGATTCCATGACGAAGAGAGTAAAAAGAGTAGTGGAACTAAGCGAGCTAGGGACGGTGAGAGCCTAGTTGAAGCCTCTTTTGAAACGCACTTCTGAGAAAAGTCTCTGAAGTTAGTAGGAGCACTTCGTATGCCAACGTTAATGGCCACAAGGGAACAATACGGGATTTTTCTGTATTGTTAACAAGAGTGGTACCACGGGTTTAAGCTCGTCTCTTTTTTAGAGGCGGGCTTTTTTAATTATCAATTTGCGAACGGAGGGGAAATATGGAATTAAAAAATCACTTTGCAAACGAATTACACCAACATTTACGGGAACATATGACAAAAAAAGATATTGAACAATTAATTGAAATTCCTAAGAAACCTGAACTAGGTGACTTAGCATTTCCCTGCTTTACATTAGCTAAGATTTTAAAAAAGTCACCTGCAAAAATAGCAGAAGAGATCACATTTCAAATCTCAAACAACTACTTTTCAAAGGTTGTTGCCGTTGGTCCTTACATTAATGTATTCGCTGAGAGAAAACCATTTACTAGCAAAGTTATTCATGAAATTTTGAACAAAAATCTAAGCTACGGAGATGACAAAATTGGACATAACAAAACAATTATTGTTGAATTTTCATCTCCAAATATCGCCAAACCATTTTCCATGGGGCATCTTCGTTCAACCGTTATCGGGAATGCGTTGGGAAAATTAGCGCAAAAACTGGGATATAAAACTGTAAAAATTAACCATCTAGGTGACTGGGGGACTCAATTTGGAAAACTTATAAC
>SMEH01000396.1_pt1 | contig 22424 bp, 21 predicted proteins | sample 2456361 | NCBI WGS metagenome assembly SMEH01 (sample SAMN10132587, study PRJNA489261) | soil metagenome | isolation source: day1 control-loamy sand soil ammended | place: USA | reverse complement strand
ATCGACAACCTCCCCCTCTACAGTCCGGACTTCGACAGCGACTACCCGCCGGAGGCCCGGGCGCTCAAGGACGCCCTGGCCGCGTCGGACGCGGTCCTGTTCGTCACCCCCGAGTACAACCGGTCCATCCCCGGCGCGTTGAAGAACGCGATCGACTGGGCCTCGCGGCCGTGGGGGCAGAACTCGTTCGACCACATGCCCGCCGCCGTGATCGGCGCGTCGATCGGGCAGATCGGGACCGCGGTGGCGCAGCAGAGCCTTCGCGGGGTGCTGAGCTTCTGCAACGCCCGCCAGATGACGGCTCCCGAGGCGTACATCCATTTCCGGCCGGAGGTGTTCGCGGAGTCCGGCGAGATCTCCGATGCGGAGACCACCACGTTCCTCCAGAACTTCATGACCGAGTTCCGCGAACACATCCAGCGGGTGTTGACCGTGCTGCCACGCGGCGCCGGGCAACAAGCCTCCGCGTAGGGCGGGCCGGAAATCGTGGGCCGCGTACGTACCGGTGCGTGGCGGGGCCTCGGCGTCGACCGACAAGCCTGGAGGCCCGGTAGGGGTCGTGCCAGCGGACGACGAGTGACCGGGGGCGGATGTTGACGTTGTGGCGGAGGGGACCGTCGGGTGGTAGCTCGATCGTTCGGGGTCGGGGCAAGGTGCGGCCGGTGGTCCACCCGGTGGGCCTTGTCGAGTTCGGAAGTCACGTGGGGCGCCGTCGTGATGGGAGTGCCTGACGACAGGGACACGACAGGACGCCCGGCGTGGCGGGGGTGATCAACGAGCCCGGGCAGCACAGCGAACAGTCCCCCGCGACCTTGGGAGCTGCTATGGACGCCGACCGGAACACCACCCGGGACGCCACGCGTATCCGTCTGCATCTCGGACGTCGTACCCGTAAAGCCGTGCTGACTTTCCATATCGCGACGGCGGGGAGTTGGTTGGGATCGACGTCGTCATCGCCGTCTTCGTGTTCACCGGTCTGTCGACCGCCGATCCCCACACCGCCGTGCTCAGCTACGAGGCGTTACGCGCGGTCGCGGTCTGGCCACTGCTCACCGTCGGGCTGTTGTGCCTGATCAGCGGCGTGGTGCTCGGGCTCGGCACCCGCTACGGATTGCTGCGTTACTGGTGGGTGGCCGTCAAACTTGCGATCAACGTGGTGTTCGTGACGTTGGTACCGTTGGCGCTCGAACCCGCCGTCTCGCAGGCCGTCACCGAAAGTCGCGTCACCGCCGACGGGCACGTCACCGCTGATGTCGCGCGGAACCTGCTGTTCCCACCGATCGTGTCCCCGACCGGCCTGCTGATCGCGATGATCCTGGCGGTGTTCAAACCCTGGGGTCGGATCGGTGCCCGCCGTCGACGTGCCCCCTCGTGAGGTGCTGACGCTCAGCCCGGTGGGGCGGAAGTGATGTAAGTCCTCTTAGGACTCATCGCCTCGTGCTCTCGGTGCTGTGCGTCGAATCTGACTGTCCTTGTGGGGTCTGCTTCGGTGTGAATACGGGTTGGTGTGGGAAAGGTATGCGCCCGTCCGTGGTTGATGTCACTGCCGGCTGAAGTGGACAGTAGAGGTGGCAATCGTCGCCGACGGCACGGCTCGTCTCGACCACTGCGGCAACCCCCTCGCACGTTTTCGGGGGAGTGGTTTCGGGGGAGTGTCTGTCGCGCTGAGTTGCTCGCGGGTAAGTCCTCAACGTCGGCGGGGTTGACGTTGAAAAGGATGGTGCCGATGAGATCGACACCGCTGAGTTGGGTGCCGGTGAGGTCGGCTCGGGCGCGGTCGGTCTCAGCCTGGGATTGGGCTGTTGTGCAGCTGGGAAGACGAAGATCAACGTGACTAGGGCCTGTCCTCAAAGGGGCTTGGTTGGTCTGCTTTGATCTTGGGTTGTGGTGCGTAGGCATGAGTTGACCGATGGCCAGTGGCGGGTGATCGAGCCGTTGTTACCGGCGTCGGGGGTGAAGGGGCGTCCGCGGGTGGACGACCGTCGGGTCATCAACGGGATGTTGTTCAAGGCCAAAACCGGGGTGGCCTGGCGGGGTTTGCCCGAACGGTACGGGCCATGGAAGACGGTCTACAACCGGTTCTGACGCTGGTCGCGTAACGACACGTTGACCACGCTGGTGTCGCACAGGTACGGGTGTTCGCCGAGGCGATCGACGAACTCGACCGCGAGGTCGCTATCGACTCCTCGATCGTGCGGGCGCATCAGCACGCTGCCGGGGCCCGCCGAAACCTGGCCGACCACACAGGGGGCGAGCGGATCGTGTGGCGGGCACACCGAACCAGATGATCATGCCATCGGCCGCTCCCGTGGCGGCCCCACCACCAAAATCCATCTGGCTTGCGACGGCCACGGCAGGCCGCTGTCAGTCGTGCTGACCGGTGGCAACGTCAACGACTGCACCATGTTCGGCCAGGTCCTGGCAGGCATCCGGTTCCGGCGGCCGGGTCCCGGACGCCCAGCGACCACGCCCAGCCGGGTGATCGCCGACAAAGGCTATTCCACCCAGGCCATCCGCGCTGAACTCCGCCGGCGGCACATCTCGGCCACCATCCCCCAACGGCGCGACCAGCGAGCCAACCGACGTCGGCGCGGCAAGTCCGGCGGCCGTCCACCAGCCTTCGACCCCCTCGCCTACAAGCGCCGCAACATCGTCGAACGCTGCTTCAACCGACTCAAGCAGTACCGCGCGATCGCCACCAGATTCGACAAAACCGCCATCTCCTACCAAGGCATGATCGACCTGGCCACCCTCCTCATCTGGCTTTGAGGACACGACCTAGCGGAAATCATTCTGGAACCGGAGATCTGGGTCCGCACCCAGGACGGCACACTCTACCCAGCACCACTGTCCAACTACGGCGGCCTGTCCCGGGGATATGGCGGCACCGGCCCACACACCCTCGCCACCCTCGCCCACCGGCTCCTCGCCGACATCACCGCACCCGTCCCGACCGTCGGCGACGGAAAAGACACCCCCGAAGGTTTGGTCGAGCTGTTCGAACACGAATGGGAAGAGGGCGCCATCATCACGCGAGAACAACTCGAACAAGTCTGCCGCTGACCCGCAGGTGCGTATCGTCAACGATACGGTCCTCCGCATGTCCCAGACCGCTGCCGTGATTCGATGCCCCACCTTGGCCGTTTCGGGATCCAGGGACGCACTCACGGCGTAGACATCGGACTTGGTGAGACGTGCGGCGTCGGTGAGGTAGTGCTGAGTGGTGGTCGACTTGATGTGGCCCATAACTCACCTAGTCTCGACGCTGGGCCTGTGGAACGGCGTGGACGGCGGTGAGACATACAACAGAGCCTCGAGTCCAGAGCGGAACCCCTATTGTCTCCGTGGACTCGAGGCTCTGTCGTGCCATCTGCGGATGGGCTGGCTGGTTAGCCCACTGTGCGGCGCATCGATAAGTGCAGCGGGTGGGGGTTTTGATTTGGTGCCAAACCCGGTCCTGTCCACAAGTCACTGCTCCGTAAGAGTGAACGTAGTGAGTTGTGATCAACATGAGGCACGTTCACCCTTACTGTGATCTTTGCTGTAGTAGGCCAGAATGCTGAGGAGAATACTATTCGACAACGCTACTCCGATGGGAGTAATGCTCCTTTACTGCCGCTTGTTGGCGCTTCGATGTGTCAAAGGCAACAGTCATTATGTCGCCGTTGACTGCAGCTCGAAGTTCTCGTAGATTACGTTGCCTAATGCGAGTTCTACGGGGTATCTAATCCGGATTAATTTTTTCTGGAGGTGTGGATCTCTCGTTCTACGTGGAAAAGAGGAGTAATGCGAAAAACGGTTTCTGCATTGATGGTCGGAGGTGCAGTCGCTGCTGGTGCGGTAGGGTTTGCCTCGCCGGGTTGGGCAACCACCACGACGGAGGTCGAGGCGGCAGCATGCATCCTCACTAAGTACAATGTTACGCACAATAGCGGTGTTCTGACGGCATCGGGTGGACGAAGTGGTTGCTCCAACTCTGCCACGATCACCGTCCGGCTTGCAGAGGACGTTTCATTTACGCCTGACCCGATTCACGCTCAGACTTCAAGAACCATTTCCAATGGAACTGTCTATGCGAGCTCCAGTTGCGGCGCCACCGGACGCGGGAACTTTTACAGTTGGGTGATCAGCACCACGGGGAACAGCACGGAGTCGGGCCGCGCGTCTCACTGTTAATCTTGTTGCGGTAAGTTCTGTGTCCGGCCAATTTCGGTCGGACACAGAACGCCAACAGTTTTCGGTTCGGGGAGCGCGTCGGGTGCGTATTGCGTTGGAGAAGGTGAGTTTCCGGTACGGGCGCCGTCCGGCGTTGTCCGATGTGACGTGGGAGGTCCTTCCGGGGGTAACGGGGTTACTCGGCCCGAACGGGGCGGGCAAGACGACGTTGTTGAATCTGCTGGTCGGGTTGACCAGACCGTCTTCGGGGTCGATTACCATCGACGGTGGTGATCGCCGCCCGGCTGTCGGGTTCGTGCCGCAGCGGTTCTCGACGGCGGGAGAGATGCGTGTGGTGGACACTGTGTCCTACGCGGCGTGGGTCAATGGTGTCGCGCGGAGTGAGTGCCGTGCGGCGGCGGCGCGGGCTTTGGCCGAGGTGGAACTCGCCGAACGCGCAGGTGATCGGGTTCGGTCATTGTCGGGTGGGCAGCGGCAGCGTCTGGGCATCGCGGCCGCGCTGGCCCACCGGCCACAGCTGGTGGTGTTGGACGAGCCCACCTCGGGCCTGGACCCGGGGCAGCGGTTGCGTGCCAGGGAGATCATCAGCGCGCTCGGCACTCGGTACACGGTGGTGCTCTCCACGCATCTGATCGAAGACATCGCCAAGGTGTGTGAGCGGGTGGCGGTGCTGGCGCAGGGGCGATTGGTGTTCGACGGCACGGTCGGCGGCTTCACCGCCCTGGTGGATGACGCTGAGGCCAGCGGGACCCTGGGGTCGCCTTTCGAGCGGGCCTACGAGTCGTTGATCAGCTCGCTGGGTGATGCGCGTGACTGAGTGGCTGCGCAGGCTGAGTTGGCCGCTGCCGTGGTGGTACCTCCCCCTGCCCGCAGTGGCCGTGTTCGTCATCGCGCTGGCGAGTACGTGGGAATCGTTGAGCTGGCCGTATCAGGAGTGGCAGTACACCAGCGCCCAGTTCCACCAGCAGACGGCACTCGCCGCACCGGTGTGTGCCGCGTGGGCGGCGGTGGTCGCGGGACGGCTGACCGCGCCGAGCCGGATCTTCGCCCTCCCGATGGGACGCCGGGTGGGGGTGCCGGTGGTTCGGCAGCACCTGGCGCAGTTGGGGACGACGCTGTTGGGCGGCTACCTGCTCGGGCTTGCCCCGCTGGTGGCCGTCACTGTGGTCGATGCCGAGTTCGGTGGTCCGGACCTTCCGGTGATGGTCAGCGGGCTGCTCGGTCTCACGGCCGCTGTCACGGTCGGCTACCTGCTCGGTGTGCTGGCCCGCACCGCCCTGATCGCACCGGTGCCGTTCCTGCTGTTCTTCGCCTTCGCCGTGGCGGGCAGCGGAGATGACACCTACGCCGCGGTGCTGCCGGTGCTGCACGTCGACCCCGAGCTGGGGCAGGTGGAAAACCCGGTGATGGTGGTGTTCCGCTGCGCGTTCTTCCTGCTGGTGACCATCGCGGCGGGGCTGATCGCGGCGCAAGTGCTGACCCACCGCGTACCACGCCCCCGCGCGGGACTCGCCACTGCGGCGACGTTCACAGCCGTGCCCGCCGTCCTGGCGGTCCTGGGGATCAGTACAACCCCGGATCTGTTCCGGATTCCACCTGACCCGCCCCGGCAGTGCGCCGAACGCCACGGCATCGAGTACTGCGTCCACCAAGGTCATGCCAGCCAGCTCGACGACCTGATCGCCGCGCTCGACCCCGTGTTCACCGCGCGAGGCCCACAGGAGCAGGTGAAGCGCGTCTATGACCGCGCACTGTTGTTCGCCGACCCGCTGACGGTGCCGGAGACCACGCACGTCGCTGTCTTGACCCCCAATATCCCGCCTGCGAGTGAAGCATCCTTTGTGGCCGACAAGCTCGCTGGGATATATGGCTGCGTCGAGCGCTACCCCCACAGAGGCGCTGAAAGCGGTGGTGATCACCCCTACGACCGGGCAAGGGATTTGGCTTCGTGGCTGATGCACGGCGGCCACGCCGTCGATGATGCCAACTCCTTCCGTGGCCTCGACACTGACACAATGCGGGAGTGGATGACCGCACACTTCGATGCCATCCGTACCTGCTCCCTCGACACCGTTGAGCTGCCCTCATGATCGGAATCCTGCTGCGCTACCGGCGCACCCACCTCGTCCTCGCTGGCGTTGTCGTCTTCTCCACGCTCGGCATGGTGCTGTCCGGCCGGGTGATCGACATCGACCTCAACCCGAACGAGCCTCCTGTGTTGCTGCCGATGGCCGACGCCTGCGGCATCGTCTGCGCCATCCTCGCCGCGACGGCATTGCGGCCACGGTTCTGGGAATGGGAACGCACTGCGGGCGGGTGCCGCACCGCCGCCCCCGCCGCGACCGCAGCCTTCGTCGGGATATCCTCGGCTCCCCTCGTGGCCGCGATCTCCACCCTCACGCTGGAGTTGCATCCTTCGGCGGAGCAGTACGGCATCACGACCGTGGGAGAACTCCTCGCCGTCTCCGCACTCAACGTCACGTTCATCGCCGCCCTCGTGTTCGCCCTTTCACCCCTGGCTGGCCCCCTCCTCGCCGGCGCAACAGGGCTGCTCGTCTGGCTCGGCACCGCCGTGCTCAACAGCCTCGAATCCGCCAGCCGCCATTACACCCCCACCAGCGGCCTGCGCTTCCCGCTGCCCGACACCTGGCCGCACTATCCCCTCATCGCGGCCCTCGTGTTGACATTGCTCGCCGTGACCGTGCACGCCCGCACCCGAGGCTCGACCTCCTTCGCGCAACGTCTCAGGCAGTAGCGGGAGCCGACCCGCAGTTCGGCGGCTCGGGTGGCGGTGGCCCACCTCTCATCCCGGGAACCAGGTCGCCAAAGGAAGCGGCTGTTCCCGGCGTCTCCGCGTCACCACGCGCGTCCTTCAGACACAATGGGGATGCTGCTCTGGCCGGGAACCTGCTGCTGGTCGTAGGCGGCTAGCGCTTCGGCTTGAACCGCGGCGATGAGCGCGGCACGGCCTCCGCCGGCGGGGCTGAGTTCGGGGATGTGTTTGTAGAGGGTGCCGCGGGAGACACCGAGCAGTTTCGCGATCGAGGTCACCGATTCGTCGGGCCGGGTCAACAGAACGCGGGCTTGGCGGATCTGCTCGGGTGTCAAGGCGGGTGGTCGGCCGAGGCGTTGGCCGCGGGCGCGGGCGGCGGCGAGTCCTTCGTGGGTGCCTTCGACGATGAGTTCGCGCATGAACTCGGCCAGGGCGGCGAAGACGTGGAAGACCAGGTGGCCGGCGGGGGTGGTGGTGTCGATGGCTTCGTGCAGGGAGCGGAATCCGATGCCGTGGCGGCGGAGGTCGCCGACGATGGCGATCAAATCTTGCAGGCTGCGGCCGAGGCGGGACAGTTCGTGCACGGTCAGGGTGTCGCCGGGGCGGCAGTAGTCCAGGCACGCTTGCAGCTCGGGGCGGTCGGCGTTCTTGCCGGAGAGCTTGTCGGCGAACACGCGCACACAGCCCACCTCGGTCAGGGCGGCGATCTGGCGGTCGAGGTTCTGGTCGCGGGTGGACATGCGGGCGTAGCCGATGAGCTGTCCGGTGGTCTGGGCCGGTCAGGGAGGACCGGGTGCCGCGCTTTCGAACAGTGACCAAACAGTGACCACGGCCACCTCCGCGCTCACGGGGGCTGTGACCTCACGGCTCGAACCGCTCCGGCTGGGAGGCACGTACTCGCATCGGGACGATCCTGTCACCGTCGAAATACATCAGATAGGTGTTCCGATAGAGGTGGCACGTGTGCTGAGTCAGGTGCCATCCGACGGACAGGGCGACCGCTGAGGAGATCCGCGCCGCGACGACGAGTTCGTCCTCTGGGTGTGCTCTTCTGATCGCGGTCAGCTCCTCGGCGATCCGGTGTCCACCGGACTCCAACTCCGGCTCCTCGTACCGGGAGGGATCCTCTCCCCGACCGCCGTGCAACGGAATGTTCACGGTGTACACCGTGGCGACCCCGAAGTCCCGGAGTCGTTCGATGTCCTCGCGACCGACCTCGGTGTCGAGCGTCACCAAGGCACCGATGCGGCTCCCGTTCGGACGGGGGAGCCGATGGAGCTCCCTGATGCCCGGCACGGTGTTCTTCGGGTCGACGGGGCGGAGCGGGAACTCGTGTTCCCTGTCGCCTTCCCACCGGGGCAGTTCGAGCACGTGGACATCGGACTGTTTGGCCGGCAAGTACGCTCCGATGGCCATCGACATCGGCCAGGGCATGTTGGGGGCGACCGTCTTCCTGCCTTCGTCGGGTGCCGTGTTCAGCAACGTCTCCAGTTCCACGCCGATCTCGTGACACAGCTCGTGGAGATCGAGGACACCGTGTCGGACCGAACATTCGTAGTCCACCCAGCGCTGAATGCTGCGCAGATACATGTATCGACGGCTGGCGGCCGACCGGAAGTCCATGCCCCCTTCGTTCACCCGGTCCGCCGCTGCCTCGTCGAGGACCTGCGCGCTGAACAGCGTTCCGGAAACACTCCGCACCTCGTAACGGAGCCACACCGCAAGCGCTACGAGGAGCACGGAACTGCCGAGCAGGGCCCACCGTGACGCGACGATCACTTCCTCCGGGTGCGGCTTCGGCAGGATGTCCTCGAGGATGAGGGACACCGATCCGGTCACGATGGCGCCGAGCACGATGACCACAATGGTCACCACGCGTATCGCGATGGAGGCGTCACCACCACCGGAGAACATGAAGCGTTTCATCATTGCTTTTCAGTGGGCCTTTCCCGACGCTTGCCTCGTCCGCTTTTGCGGAACACGCCAGAAGTGATCGGCACGAACGGTCACAGGGTGTTCTTGTGGACCCGGCCGTCCTTGATGATCAGCCGCAGGTTGCTGTCGGGATCGCCGAGGAGGCCGAGATCCCGGGTGGGATCGCCGTCCACCAGCAACATGTCCGCCCAGGCGCCTTCGGCGAGAACCCCCAGACGGTTGTGGTGCGGAGGGCGGGCGGCCCCGTCGCTTTCCGTCAGGGTGGGGGATTGGTAGGGGTCGCGGTTTCCGGACAGGCGGAACAGTTCGGCGTTTCCGGAGGTGGCGACCCGCAACCCGGCCAGCGAACTGCCGCAGAGGGAGGCCAACCGGGTCAGCATCTCACTTTGTCTACCGCTTTTGCTCGGGTCCAGGAGCAGATCCGTGCCGAAGGCGATGTTGACCCCGTGTTCGAGCGCCCACGCGAAGGTCCGTTCCACCCCGGTGCAGATTCGGCGGTTCTTCTCGGCCGAGATCGGATCGGCGTACGTGTGGTCGTCCTCGACGAACGGCTGGGTGCTCAACCAGGCATCGTGGTCGGCCATGCGTTTGATGTCGTCCTCGGTGGCCAATTGCCCGTGTTCGATCACCGTGACACCGGACTCGAGCGCCCGGCGGATACCGGGACCGGTGTAGACGTGCACGGCCACGTAGGTGCCCCAATCGGTGGCCGCCTCCACCGCGGCGCGCATCTCGTCGGCGGTGAACTGCAACACGTCCAAGGGGTCGTAGAGCGAGGCCGCACCGCCGCCCGCCATCAGTTTGATCTGGGAGGCGCCTTTTTTGAGCTGTTCCCGCACCGCGGCGAGGACTTGTGGGCGTCCGTTCGCGACCCGCATGACCCCCAGTTCCTCGGCTCGGGAGGGAGTGCCGCCGAGCACGGTGGGGGACTCGTAGATCATGCCGAAGTCTCCGTGCCCGGCGGTCTGGGAGATCCCCGCCTGACTGGGGTAGATCCGAGGACCTCTCAAGCGGCCGGCGTCGATCAGTCGTTTGAGCTCACCGGTGTCGCCGGCCATGTCCCGGATGGTGGTGAACCCGCGCAGCAACATCGCCTCGGCCTCGGCCGCACCGGTGAGATAACCCAACCCGGCACCGCTGGCCAACAGCGCGGTGGGGGAGGACCCGGTCAGCATGACGTGGGCGTGGGCGTCACTGAGACCTGGGATCAGTGTTCGACCGCCCGCGTCGATCACGATGTGGTCGGACTCGGTGGGCGGAGGTGGTTCGCCGTGGCCGACGTGTGCGATCTTCCGACCGTCGATCCGGACGTGCCCCGGGCGGACTTCGTCGCTGAGTCCGTCGAAGATCCGTGCGTTCCGGATGAGGATCCCCGCCTCGGGGCGTTCTGCCGTCTCACCCACCGTGACCGTCACCTCCCGGTGAGACAACGCACGTCGACGACGAGGGTCGTCGTGGCACCTCGACCGTGCGCTTGGCTGTTCGGTTCGCCAGTCGAATACCCCCGTCGGTCACGGTGACACAGCGGGCCGGCGTGGCGGCCGTCGACGAGTCGACGACCTACCAGCGCGTAGCGTCGTCGACTGGGACACGGGCCAGCGCACCGCTGCTGATCGGGGCGCAAGTCGGCATGGGAGGCTAGGGCCATGGCGAAGCCGAGTCCCCTGCAGGTCCGTAACCTCGTGATGGCCTTCCTCGCCATCGTCGTCGTGGTGTGGAACGTGTTCAGCGACGGCCCCGTCATGCTCACCGTGATCTTCGGCGTGTGTGGTGTGCTCGCACTCGGATCGGCGGCGATCAACGGGCGGGAGTGAGCGACAGCCGATCTCACCCGCCGGTCGGTGCGTCGCCGTCCGGAGCCGTTTCGAGGCTCTCCCACAGTGACCGCGCGCCCGTGGAGCCGTCGAGAGGCACGTTGTCGGAGCCGGTGTCCTTCAACGCCACGCCCGATCGGCCGAGCTCGCGGGCTCCGGTGACCAACCGCAGGACGGTGGCGGCGGCGTGTTCGTAGCCGAGACCGTCCGGGGGGTGGATGTTCGACACGCAGTTACGCTCCGCGTCGGTTCGGCCCGGGCGTGGGTGGTGGGTCAGGTAGACGCCGAGACTGTCGGCGACGGACAACCCGGGACGTTCGCCGATCACGACGAGCACGGTCCCCACGTCGAGCGCGGCACCGATGTGATCACCGATCGCCACCCTGGCCTGCATGGCGATGACCGGAGCGGCGATCGAGTACCTCGGACTCAGTTCGTTCACCAGGGCGGACAGCAACGGCGGACCGTGGACCGCCAACGCTCGTGGGGACAGTCCGTCGGCGAGCACGATCCCCACATCGGCCCCGCTGGGGGACAACGCATCGAGGGAGGAGGGAAGCCGTCCCAGGTCGGGGCGACGCAGATACTCCTGCCGGTCCCGCACTCGGCTGTGCAGCACGGTCGGCGTGCCAGCACCCACCGCGGCCACGGCGGCACACAGTTCGGAGAGATCGAGGGCCTGGTGGATGGCGTCCCGAGCGATGGCGTGGTCGGCGCGGAACTCGAGCACACTCCGCAACGGGACCGCGTCACCGGTGCGTCCCAGACCGATCCGAGCCCGAGTGAGTCGTCTCAGCGGGTGCCACGCGTCCGCGGGCGTCGAATGGTCGCGCGTCGCCGGGTCTTGCGTGGTCACAGTGTGCTCACCAACTCTCGTAGCGGTGAGGAGTCCAACGCCGTCGGCAGGACCCGGCCACGTTCGTCGGCCAGGGCCAGTTCGCGCAGCCACCGTTCGAACTCCGGGGCTGGCCGTAGCCCCAGCAGTCGCCGGACGTACAGCGCGTCGTGGAAGGACAGGCTTTGGTAGCCCAGCATCACGTCGTCGGCGCCGGGCACGGTGATGACGAACGCGCACCCGGCGGCCGCGAGCAGCGTCACCAGGACGTCCATGTCGTCCTGGTCGGCGACGGCGTGATTGGTGTAGCAGACGTCCACACCCATCGGCAGGCCGAGTAGAGCCCCGCAGAAGTGGTCCTCCAAACCGGCACGGGTGATCTGCTTGGCGTCGTAGAGGTATTCCGGACCGATGAACCCCACGACGGTGTTCACCAGCAACGGTTCGAAAGCACGGGCGACCGCGTACGTCCGGGCCTCCAGTGTCTGCTGATCCACGGGTTTCCCGTCGACACCGAGATGGGAGTCGGCCGACAGTTCCGTTCCCTGCCCGGTCTCGAAATACATGACGTTGTTCCCGACCGTCCCACGTCGCAGCGCGCGTCCCGCGTCGTGGGCTTCGGCCAGAAGTTCCAGGGAGACGCCGAAGGCCCGGTTCGCGGCCTCGGTTCCGGCGATCGACTGGAACACCAGGTCCACCGGCACACCCTCGCCGATCAGTTCGATCGTGGTGGTCACATGTGTCAGCACACAGGACTGCGTCGGGATGCGATACCGCTGGCGGATCTCGTCGAGCAGGTACAGCAGCTCGGCCACGTGGCGGGGGGAGTCACTGGCCGGGTTGACCCCGATGACCGCGTCACCGCAACCCAGCAGCAGGCCGTCGAGGACGGCGGCGGCGACACCACGAGGATCGTCGGTCGGATGGTTGGGCTGCAAGCGTGTGCTCAGTCGACCGGGCAGGCCGATGGTGGTGCGGAAAGCGGACGTGTGGGTGATGGCGCGGGAGACGGCGATGAGGTCTTGGTTGCGCATCAGCTTGGAGACCGCGGCCACCATCTCCGGGGTCAGACCGGGTGCGAGCGCCGCCAGCTCCGCGCCTCCGTCCTCACGTGCCGCGGTGTCGAGCAGCCAGTCGCGAAACCCTCCGACGGTCAGGTGCGAGAGGGGTTCGAACGCCGTCGCGTCGTGGCTGTCGATGATCAGCCGGGTGACCTCGTCGTCCTCGTAGGGGATCAGGACGTCGTTCAGGAAAGCGGTCAACGGGATGTCGGCGAGCACCCATTGCGCGGCGGCACGCTCGCCGTCCGAGTCCGCGGCGCACCCGGCGAGCTCGTCACCCGATCGTGGGGGTGAGGCTTTCGCCATCACATCGATCAGTCCGGGGAACGTGTAGTTCACTCCGCGAATCTGCTGACTGTACACGCCATCTCGCTTTCGGGACACGGACGGGTGTGGAAACCCCGTATCATACGTCGAATACGGCGATCCGGGTAAGCCGACAGCAGAAGCGAATTCCGATCATCGGGAAATCGGGTTACCTCACGGTCCGCAGACCCGTCTCGAGAGAAACGATCATTTTCCTGGTCGACATCGGACTCCGTCGTCGATCCGCGCCCCTTCCGTGCGCCGTGGATGCTCACCGACGAGGAGTTGCCGAAAGCATCCACGGCCACACGTTCCACGCGCCGGTTCAGCCGGCCGGTTCGAGTCGAACGCGCAACGCGGCGTTCTCGGTGATCTGCGCCCTGTCGAACAACAGCGGGAACGTTTCGTCCCGTGTCCACGGAAGGAACAGGTTCTCGTAGAAAGGACTTTTCCCAGTTACCCGGCTCGGCGACATACCGCCAGGACGCCCCCAGGTCACCGACCGTGTTGTTCACCGGTTTCCGTTCCTCGGGTTCGATGTCGATGGCATGGCGGGTGTGAGGGTCCACCAGACCGGAGAGCGGTCACCGGACGTATCGACCAATTCGGCAACGAGATCATTCCGGTTTACGAAACGAGGTCGCGCAGGCCGTCGAAGAGCTCCTCGCGCAGGACATCGAGGCGCTGTGCGTGTGTTGCATCTTCTCCTACGCGGACGACAAACACGGGAAGCGGATCGCGGACGTGGTACAGCGGGTGTTGTCCGACCATGGTGTTGAGATTCCCGTCCCCCTCTCGTCCCGTGGTGCGAGGACAATCCTGTTTGAACAGTGTCATCATCGAGGCCTACGTCGCCGACAAAAGTCGCGAGCAACTCGTCGCGTGGAGGGGACCGCTCAAGGTCAGGGATTCCGCTACGGCGTGCAGACCGTCCTGTCCTACGGAGGGCTGGCGGGTGTGCGGTACCCCCGCCTGCACGAGACGATGATCTCCGGTCCCGTCGGCGCAAGTACATCGGTGACGTGATCGGAGCGGACTCGGTGGTCGTCACCGACATGGGGGCACTTCGACATCAGCGCCATCACGCGTGGCAACGTGTCGATCGAGAACAAACCCATTCTGGCCGGTTCAAGCTGAACCTCCCGACCATCGCGATGGGCACCATCGGGGCCGGTGCGGGAACCGCCATCAAGGTCGACCCACTGACCAAGAAGGTCAGTCTCGGCCCGAAGAGCGCTGGGGCGTCACCGGACCGGTGGCGTTCGGGATGGGGGGTACCGAACCGACGGTCTGCGACTGTGACGCGATCATGGGTTGGCTCAACCGACTGCTTCCTCGGCGGCAAGGTGAAACTCGACATCGAAGGTGCCGAACGCGTGCTTCAGGAGAAGGTGGCCGACCCGCTGGGCATCGATATCTACGAAGCCGAGGGCATGGCCAACCTATTGGCGATGGACGCCAAGGAAGCCGTCCGTCAGATGGTCTCAGCCCGTGCCGTCGACCCACCCCCCGTTGTTCCAGCTGTGCCTGGACATCCCCTACGGCGCGCCGGCCGATCCACTGCACCTGCAGGCGATGGTCAACCGGCTGCCCGAGGGAGCGCAGTGGGCGGCGTTCGCGCTCGGCAGGATGCAGCTGCCGTGGCTGGCGCAGTCGATGCTGTTGGGCGGTCACGTCCGGGTCGGTCCGGAGGACGACCTCTACCTCTCCAAGGGGGTCAAGGCCACCAACGAGCAGCTGGTCGCACGTGCGGTCGAGTTGATCCACAACCCCGGGTCGCGTGTGGCGACGCCTGACGAAGCGCGGGGGATCCTGAACCTCAAGCCCCGGTGAACCGGGGGCGAAGCAAGGCCGAGTACAGCGGGGGAGTATCACCCTCGGTGTGCTCGGCCTCGGCCATGGTCGTTTCCGTCCACCGCTTCGACGTGGCGCGCATTGTGGAAAGCCGCCGTGAGGGCGAGGGGAGTGAGGTGGCGAGCGAGGTCGATCCGGCGCCGAACGCCGACGCGCCTCCGGGCCGCCGAAGAAGTTGATCACGCCCGCTGATAGAAGTAACTGCCGTGCGCGACTTCTTCACAGGTGTCCGACTGTTCGGACGTGGACTGGGTATTCTGCTCCGCTCGCCGAGGCTGTTGCTCATCGGCATGCTGCCGGCGGCGCTGACCACAGTGCTGTTGGCAGGCGGAATGATCGCCCTGGTCTACTGGATCGGCGACCTCACGGCACTGATCACGCCGTTCGCGGACGAGTGGGCGGAAGTCTGGCGCATCGCGATGCGAGTGGCGGCCGGTGTCGCGCTGGTCGGGGTGGCGCTGGTGCTCGGTCTCACCGGCTTCACGGCATTGGCGCTGGCCATAGGCGGCCCGTTCTACGAACACATCGCGGAGAAGGTGGAAGACGACCTCGGCGGCCCTCCCAGCGAGGAGGACCTGTCGTGGTGGTGGCTGCTGTGGGTGGGACTTCGGGACGGCGTTGTGCTCATGCTGCGATCGCTGTTGTTCACGCTCCCTTTGTCCGTCGCGGGATTCATCCCCGTGGTCGGACAGACCGTCGTGCCGGTGCTCATGGCGTTGGTGACCGCGTGGTTCTTCGCGCTGGAACTGGTGGCGGTGTCGTTCTACCGGCGTGGAATGGACCTCAAGCAGCGGCGCGAGCTGTTGGGTGAACGACGCTCTCTCGCGTTGGGATTGGGGCTGCCCGCGTCCCTGCTGTGCGCGGTTCCGCTACTGGCCATCGTCGTCATGCCGGTCGCTTTCGTCGGCGGTGTGCTCGTCTCTGCCGAGGTCCTCCGCAGTACCGACACCGCTGCCGTGGGCTCCTAGCTTCGGACGCAACTGCGAAGCGCTTCTCGCGCCGGTCGCCTCCTGCCCGTCCCGCGCCAAGCATCGGTGCTTGACCGGCCGTGTTTCGTGATCCTCGGGTGGGCGAGCACCCGTTCGACGTCGGCGACGCCGGTCACGGTCGGTGTGAGCGCACGGCATCGCTAGCGCGTTGTCGACACCGTGTCGATCGCGGTCCACAAACGACGGCAAGTGGTGACACGCCGAGGTCGATATGCACCGTGGATCACGGCCTGGGCACAATTTGTGCTCGGTGGGTCACCAGTCGGTGGTCGACGGGTAGTCCCGATGCGGCCGGGGATCTCATCGACCTGTATCCCTGTGGACCGGTGCGCGCATGTCCGCTACTGCCGACCCCCGCAGTCGGGTGTGTGCACAGCCGGGACACCGAGTCTTGCCGGTGGGCCCCGAGCAGACCGGACGCCGTGCGGTACGAAGCGGCCGCCGACGGGTGCTGGTGACGACGAGGTCGCTGTGTCGTTCGCCTTTTGATGCGCTGTCGGATGAACTGGGGCCACCACCGGTTCCGTCCTCTACGGCGACGGGTGATCGAAGTGGCGGCCGCGGTGTCGTTCCGCCGTTGACCACCCTCCCCGCGTCGGTCGCCTTCGTCGGTGACGCGCTCGTCGCTCCCAGGGGCTCTTCGTGACGTGATCGCTGGGTCTTCGGAGGCGGTCATGTGTGCCACGACATCTTGGACGTCGAGTCCTTCGGCGGAGCCGCACCGGGGCACGGTCGCACAGGGTAGCGGCGGAACGTTCGACGCCCCTGGGAAAACCGCGGACCCAGATCTCCAGCACGCTCCTTTTTGTCATTCGTTGATTACGGTCGAGAGCAGGAAGCGATACGGACTGCTCCGGATGTCTAACGTTGAGTAAGACGCAACGTCGGAGGAGCCGCCACGTACCCGATTCATGAACCGACTTGGTCCGACTTCTGGCGCGAGCCTATCGGACCGGTTAAGGTTTGCTGCCTGTCTTGCGATCTTGGCAGCCAAGGAGGAGACCGTGTCGGGCAGCGGTATTTGGCGAACGAAGTCGGTCGAGCAATCGATCGCAGATACTGATGAGCCAGACACCCGGTTACGCAGAAACCTCGGTGCGTGGGACCTGATGGTCTTTGGCGTCGCGGTGATGATCGGCGCGGGTATTTTCACGCTCACCGCACATACCGCCGGAGATATTTCAGGGCCGTCGGTGGCGCTCGCGTTCGTGTTCGCCGGTATCGCGTGTGCGCTCGCGGGGTTGTGCTACGCCGAGTTCGCCTCCACGGTTCCCGTCGCCGGTAGTGCCTATACGTACTCCTACGCCACGTTCGGTGAGTTCCTCGCGTGGATCATCGGCTGGGACCTCGTCCTGGAGTTCTCCGTGGCCGCGGCCGCGGTGGCCAAAGGCTGGTCCGTGTACCTGCAAGAAGTGCTGACGATGGCGTTCGGCGAAGGCATCGCCACCACCGTGCAGCTCGGCTCGGTCAGCGTCGACTGGGGCTCGCTACTGCTGATCATCATCCTGGCCACGCTGCTGACCCTCGGCACCAAGCTGTCGTCGCGGTTCAGCCTCGTGATCACGGCGCTCAAGGTCGCGATCATCCTCTTCGTGATCATCATGGGCCTCGGCTACATCAGCCCGGACAACTACACTCCGTTCATCCCGCCCGCCGCCGAAGGCGGTGAATCGGGCGCCGGTCTCGAACAGTCCCTGTTCTCGGCGCTCGTCGGCGAGTCCGGCAGCGTCTACGGCGCGTTCGGCCTCCTCGCCGGGGCTTCGCTGGTGTTCTTCGCCTTCCTCGGCTTCGACGTCGTGGCCACCACCGCCGAGGAGACCCGCAACCCGCAACGCAACGTGCCGCGCGGCATCCTCGGCTCGCTGGCGATCGTCACCGTGCTCTACGTGGCGACCTCCCTCGTGGTCGTCGGCATGGCTCCCTACACGGAGCTGGCCACCGACGCCGAGCCGGAGGGTCGTAAGACGCTGGCCACGGCGTTCTCCCTCCACGGCGTCGACTGGGCGGCGGGCGTCATCTCCATCGGCGCACTCGCCGGCCTCACCACGGTCGTCATGGTGCTGCTGCTCGGCCAACAGCGCGTGTTCTTCGCGATGTCGCGAGACGGCCTGTTGCCGCGCAAGCTCGCGAAGACCGGTACGCGCGGCACCCCGGTGCGGGTGAACATCCTCGTCGGCATCATGGTCGCCGTGGCCGCCACCTTCTTCGACGCCGGCAAGCTCGAGGAGATGGTCAACGTCGGAACGCTGTTCGCGTTCATCCTGGTGTCGGCCGGTGTGCTCGTGCTACGCAAGAAGCGTCCGGATTTGTCCCGCGGCTTCCGCGTGCCACTGGTCCCGCTTGTGCCGATCCTGGCGATCGCCGCTTGTGTCTGGCTGATGCTGAACCTGACCGTGTTGACCTGGGTGCGCTTCCTCGTGTGGATGGTGCTCGGCGTGGTCGTGTACTTCGCCTACAGCAAGCGGCATTCGCTGCTCGGCCAGCGGGAGCGGGAGCAAGACAAGGCGAGCGAGAGCGACAAACCGCTGGCCAACTCCGGCCAGGAGTGACCGGGACCTGGTGGGTCGGCTCCACCCGGGCCGGCCCACCAGGACGGTGGGGTGACCCGGACTCTGTCTTCGCCCAATCGTTCCGCCCGGAGATCAGGCGAAGGCCCGGGCATCTTCCGGCAAGGGCCGTCCGAGCCAGGTTTCGACGACCACACAGACCTCGCTCACCTTCGTCAGGGCATTCGACGCGGGTCGGTGAGCGTGGGTAACGGTGTTCGGTGACGTCGTCCGACGCGACGAGCCGGGATGCCGATCCGGATTCGCGGCGGTGGGCCACGTTCAACGTTCACTACCGCCGTACTCACGTGCTGCTCTTCTGGTGGATCACCGGATCGCTGTGGCCGCATGCCTCGGCAAGGGAAGCCCGTGCGGTTTCTGTGGCGTCAAACACAGTGCTGAGGCGACTCGGCAGACGTCATTGACGGTATCGTCTGTGGGCTTTGTGAAGTTCCGCCAGTGTTCGTTCCGCGTAATTTTTCGTATGGGGACCGAAAAAGTTCAGCACGGAATAGGAGACCGTGGTCCGGTGCGGTTCCCCCTCGTATGGGATGCCCAGATGTATCCGGCTGCGCTGGTTGACTTCAGCCACTGCATACCCGGGACAACTGGAACCGGGCGAGGATCGAACGTGCGGATGTTCGGCCAGTCGAAGAGCTTGGTCGTTCAGACTGTGCGACGTTGTACGCCACGATCGCTGATGAAGATGTCACTTCGGCCGACTCGAAACGCTGTGGTTGTCCAGAGTGTCAGAAACATCAGACCAATGAGCGTCCACACTACGGGGACGTCTTTTCCGCTGGCCAGGCCGAAAAGAAGGCCAGCTATGTGGAGAAGTAGCCAGCCGAAACCGAATGCTGCCAGTACGGCCGACATTATTGGCCGATGGTGGTATTCGGGGACCACGCGGCGCCATGTGAACATCCGACGATGGTGCCCGGATCGCTGGACGCCAGGAACGGGAGGAAAGTTCTGTTTCTCCCTTGTTTCGGATTCGTTACCGAAGCGCGGTGAGAGTGCTCCTCGGGGAGCGTGCGCGCATCCGTCGTTCCAGAGTGGACAATTTCCTCAGGGTTTCGTGTCGGAAATTCCTTTGCGGGAGTGGCCCTGTGGTCCCACCGTCCCAGGAGCCACGCGGGCGCGCTTTCAGCCAGGGAAGACGCGGTGGACCGCCAATGCGTCGAGCGGGTGGATCACGGCGTCGGAGGGAGCGAGCACCAGATGCTCGACCCGCGCCGGGGGCTCGGGCAACGGGTCCACGCCGCGCAGCCTCGACTCGACGAAGGTCTGTAATCGCTGTCCACATCTGCGGTAGAAGCGCAGCTGGATGTGTCGGCCGAACACCCGCCATCCCAGTGCCGTGGTGGGGCCCAGGGTGGGGGCTCCCTGAGAGTAGCTCGTGGCCACGAATTCCACCTGGCCCGTGTCGTGGTGTTTCACCACCTCGTAGGTGACTTTGCCGCGCTCCAGGTGCCCGTCGAGGGTCTCGTACGCCCACCCCCAGGAACGGTCGCCGTTCTCGCGCGTCTCATCCACCACTCCGGTGATCCGAACCCCGCAGTAGAAGTGGATCGCCGGGAACCGGGCCTCCAACAGCATGTCCCGGCCGAGCAACGGTGTGCTCGGGTCGTACAGTGCTCGGACGATCTCCGGAGGAGAGAATTCGTAATCGCGCACCAACTGACAGGCATGCTCCCAGGGGCCTTCCGGCTCCGGTGGCCCCGGTTGTTCCGTGGTCAGGGTCTTGCGGTGTGTGTCGATGTTCCATTCCGGTCGGCGCACCTCGTCGACCGAGTAATTGATGTGCGCGTCGGCGAGATCGCTCCAGACCCGTACGGCGTCGAGCCGCCCGAAGATCCAGTCTCGCATCCGGGATCACTCGTGTTCCCGTAGCGAGTCACCGATCAGCCACATCGTCGGCGGCCACAGCCCCACGAAGAGGGCCCGTCTTTCGGCGTTGCCACGCTGCGTTTGGTCCACCGTCTTGGCACGTATCCACAGGCCCAGGCAGAGGCCGATCGTGCCCAATGAGGCGAGGTACAGGTGGGTGCTGCGCACGCCTGCCCGATGTAGTAGCCCGATCACCATGTGCGTCTCCGTGTTCGTCGATTCGTGTGACCACCGCCAGGCGGGGTACAGCACAGTCAGTACCCGAATTACCCCCGGTTCATCGATTGGGAGGGGCATCGATGTCGCGACTGTCGCGATCGCGCCGGGCGCTCGCCGTGATCACACGGTGGCTTTGGGGCACCGCACTCGTCACCTGGCGCTATCTGTGGGAGACAACGCCCCTGCACCGGAGCGAATCCGTGGGGGACGAGTGGGACCGTCCACCCCAGATACCACCTGATGCGATCGACGATCGAGTGCAGTTGATCTCAGACGGGTGTGGTCCCTTGTTCCATCGCCGCTTCCACGTGCGGATCGCGGCGGCCGAGATCGACGCCGATCAGCTCATCGACCGTGTGATCCACGACTTCAAGCATTTCGTCCCCACCGAGGTGGTCGACATCCGCGCCGACGAGGTCGGTACCCAGGGCTTGGAGGTCGGGGACGAGATGTTGGTCGAGATGCCGGGTCCCTGGAACGGGCCCGTCAAGGTCGTGCACCGCGAGGACACGCTGTTGCATCTGGTGACCCTGCGCGGTCACCTGGAAGCCGGGCAGGTGCAGTTCCGGGCATATCAGGACGGTGCGATCCTGGTGTTCGAGATCGAGCTTTGGGCCAGGTGCAGTAGTCGCCTGGTGCACTTTCTGTACTCACGGCTGCGGTTCGCCAAAGAGGTGCAGCTCAACATGTGGGTTCGGTTCTGCATGGCCGCGGTCGCGACCTCCCGTGGCCGGCTGGTGGACGGTGTGCACGTGTCGACCCGTCGGATCGAGCAGCCGAGTGAGCTCTCGGCACCCGTGTTGTCCTCGATCGGGGAGAGCTGAGCGGGTGGGAGTCCGGTCTGTGGCTGTCGGGTTCGGGGACGGCAGTGCGGTGAAAAGCACGGGAGCGGGTATCGGCAAACCCGCGTGCTCCGCATCGGATCGGTCCGTGTCCCGGTCGGGTCAGGCTCCGGGGATGTTGACGCCGCGCATTCTGCCTTTGCGCAGCCAGTCGGCGTCGATCTCCACGCCCGTGAACTCGGTCATGAACGCGAGGGCCCTCGCCTCGTACGACGAGGGATGGGCGTGGTCGCCGAAGCGGTATGTCCACGCGGCATCGAGGTCCTCGGGTGGGGTCTCCATGGGATCCACTCGATGGTTCCGAACGCCGTCGACCCAACACTCCAGAGAACAGATGGCCTTGACCTCGATGAAGACGGCCGCGGCCAACCGCGTGCCCTCGGACAGAAGACGGCACACCCGTGATGTCGTGGCTTTCTGCCCCAGTAGACAGACCCCGCCTTCCTGAGCGCCGAGGTAGAGGTCGAAGGTCTCCGGGTGGCCGTTCTCCAGATCTTCGAGTGTCGGTTCGTCGTCGAACCAGGAAAGCGGGCTCATGGTCGTCGGACAGCGGTCCGGCTCGGCGCCGAGCCGCTGGATGACGTGTTCCTCGGTCACGCCGCCCACGACCGTGATGTCCTCCGGGCGCACGATCAAGTCGTCGATCCACCGGTACGAGGACAACAGGACGTCGGCGTGTCGGCGTGTTCGTCGCTCGGCTTCGCCGGGCAGTGGAGCGCCGGGTAGGTCCCGGAACAGGTCGGCCAACGGCCCTTCCAGCGCGTACTCGCCAGGAGAGCGGCCGGCCACCGTCGGGGCCCACGGGTCTGCTCCAGCGCGAAGCAACACCTCCACGGCGTCACGGGCTCCCAGGGTCACCGCCAGCCACAGTGGTGTCTCGCCCAACGAGTCGACGGCGTCGACCTCGGCTCCCGCCGCGAGGAGCTCCTCCAACGTGGTCACGGGGGCCTCGTTGAGGATCGCCTCGTGCAAGGAACCCGAGAACGCGTCAGGGGCCGGGGAGGACGCCTCCGTGCCCTCCGGTTCTTCTTCTCGTTCGTGCGGAAAGTGCTGGGGCAAGGACATCGGGGAATCCTTCTACACCGACGTTTCTCACTGTGGCGTGACCCTACAAGGACCCCTTGACGAACCGAGTCGAGGGCGATCTCGCCCTCAGACTTCCGGAAACGGCTCGCGGACTGACT
>SMEH01000226.1_pt1 | contig 22607 bp, 20 predicted proteins | sample 2456361 | NCBI WGS metagenome assembly SMEH01 (sample SAMN10132587, study PRJNA489261) | soil metagenome | isolation source: day1 control-loamy sand soil ammended | place: USA | reverse complement strand
CGATTACAACAATGCTAAAGTCAGGAACTTTTTAAAAGATCTTGTCGAACAATGGCCTTAGCAATTATCATTTTAAGAAAAGGATCGTTATTTAATAATTAAAGCAAATGTATATGATAATAAAAAGTGAGATAGACCAATTACCCAACGCTTTGGATCGGATGGAAGAAATCAATGCAGCCATGAACGGCCGAAAGCCAGCATTGTTCTTAGATTATGATGGTACGCTTTCACCGATCGTCGCCAATCCTCAAGACGCTACAATGCCAGAAGAGACAAGAGCTATTCTTAAGAAGTTGTCCACGCTCGTCCCCATTGCAATACTAAGTGGCCGAGATCGACAAGATGTGGCGCAAAAGATTGGGTTAGAGCAATTGGTTTATGGAGGCAGCCATGGATACGATATTGCAGGATTGCCTTTAGGCAAAAAGCGATATCAAGGTACAGAAATGGTTTTCCCTGCCCTTTCAGAAGCCGAACAAGAACTCCGGGAAAAGCTTGAAGATATAGAAGGGGTAGAAATAGAGAGGAAACGATATGCCATAGCGGTGCATTATCGAAATGTGCACCCGGATAAGATACATTCCATAAACAATGTAGTTAAGCAAACGGTCGACAGGCAAGATTTACTGAAAATAGCAGGTGGCAAGAAAGTAGTAGAGCTTAAACCTATTTTTGATTGGCATAAAGGCAAAGCGTTGCTATGGTTGCTAGATTCTCTCGATTTAAAGTCAGAAAAATATTTTCCTATTTTTATTGGCGACGACATCACCGATGAAGATGCTCTAGTCGAAGTAGCAAAGGAAGGAACGGGAATAGGCATTATCGTAGGATCCCATGGAGGAAATACGGCTGCTTCTTATAAATTTGGGAATCTGGATGAAGTAGTTGTATTCTTAAAGCAAATTCTTACTTTGGTTCAAGAAATGGCGCACCAGCAAAGTTGAGTTGTATTTTTTATTTTTGTTTTCCGTTATTTTGCCCTGTAATATCCTTGAAACTCTAAACCTGTTGTCTCATGAAATTTGGCCAAGTAGATAACCCTGAAGAAATTGATTTTACACTTCCTGAAGATCATCCTGATACTAAGCGAGTCTTGAATGCCCACAAAAATGATGAGCCGTTTCAGGTATATGTGGGTTGTGCAAAATGGAATCGACAGGATTTGAAAGGATTTTATCCCCGAGGTACGAAAGATGAACTTACTTACTATGCTACGCAGTTCAACTCCATTGAACTGAATGCTACATTTTATGGTGCCCCTGACGCACAGCAAGTGAACACTTGGAAAGAAAAAACACCCGATGGGTTTAAGTTTTTCCCAAAACTTCCTAATACCATCAGCCATTATCGTAGGTTGATCAATGTATTAGATCCAGTAGAGTCATTCTGTGATGCCATCAGTCATTTTGAAGAAAAACTGGGCATGGTATTCTTGCAGATGCACGATAATTTTAAGCCCAAAGACTTTGACCGGGTAGAAAAATTCGTGGAAACATTTCCGAAAGGGATTCCGCTGGCCATAGAGGTCAGAAATACTGATTGGTTCAATCACACGGATGCATCAGAGCATCTTTATAGCCTCTTGGAAAAAAATGGGGTTGCCAATATTGTCGTGGATACCGCAGGGAGGAGAGATATGCTGCATATGCGGTTGACTACTCCTGTGGCTTTTATACGTTATGTAGGCGCCAATCATGAAAGCGATTATTCCCGGCTCGATGACTGGTTGGAACGGATAATAAAATGGCGCGCTGAAGGTTTGCAGTCGCTTTATTTCTTTGTCCATCAAAATGTAGAAAAGGAATCTCCGCTGCTATCGGCCTATTTTATCGACAAACTGAACAAGCATTTTGATCTTGACCTTAAAATGCCTAGTCTTCAGGGCAGCAATCCTTTGGGATTGTAGTAATAGGTGCAATATTTATAGTAATCCATCATGCAAGGCAAGACAAAATTCAATCATATCGCAATACAAGTGAAAGACTTAGAGGAAAGTGGTCGGTTTTACGAAGAGGTGCTTGAGCTAAAGCTCATTCCCGAGCCCTTTAAAGACGGATTGCATTTATGGTTTGAAATTGGAGAAAATCTGAGCTTGCACTTGATCAAGAGTGAAGCTCCGCTAATTCTACCTGGAAAGGACACGCACTTTTGCTACAGTATGACGGACCTTGACGCATTTATGAAAAGACTAGATGCTTTGGATGTTTTCTATGGTAATTGGGAGGGGGAGCATAAAAAAATTACCCTTAGAAGCGATGGAATAAGACAAATATTTTTCCAAGATCCCAACGGTTATTGGCTGGAGGCCAACGACGACTACCGGTAGGATGTTTTTACTTTAAGCTTTCCACAAATTGCTTTGGCGTGGTACCGGTTATAGCCCTAAACTGGCTATTGAAGTGAGAAAGGTTGGTAAAACCTGAAGCCAAGGCAATTTGCGCTACTTTTTCTTGACCTTCTATTAAAAGCCTGCACGCATGATTAATGCGGATCTCATTCAGGAGATGGGTAAAGCTCTTTCCTGTTTTCTGTTTGAAAAACCTACAAAAGGCCGTAGGGCTCATATTGGCAATTGCTGCGATTTCAGAAAGAGATATCTTTTTATCTAAGGTCGATAGCATGTAATTATAGATAGCATTCAATCTTTCCGAACTCTTCTCTAACCTTTCGTCCGAAATGTAGCTTTGGCTCAATACCTGATTGGTATTGGATGTAGCGGCGAGGTGAAGAATTCTCAGCAAGCTTAAAAATCGCTCACCACCGTTTTGTTCTGGTAACTGCCTAAAGCACTCCTTAAGAGGTGTTTCAGGCGATCCTTCTATTTTTACACCTTTTTTGCTCTGCTCTAGCAATATCCGGACAGGCTCCATTTCAGGTACCGAAGGAAGCAGGTTCTGCATGAGTTGCTTGGGAAAGTGAATAACGTAAGACTTGCAAGCTTTCTGACTGTTATTTTGATAATAATGAGGGTCACACTTCCACATGTGGGATAGGTTTGGGCCCAAAAGAACTAGATCACCTTCTTCGAAGTGCCCAATGTGATCTCCAACAAAGCGCATTCCTCTCCCTCTCTCTATAAAGGTGAATTCATATTCTGGATGATGATGATACCTGTCATAGAAATAAGGCTGCTCCTCTGTGTTAAAAGAAAAAGAATGGTTTGGCCCTAGCACCTCTTTATAGACCCTTTTACTCAGGTACATGTAGTGATATTTTAGCGAGTGAACTCTTATAATTGTAAGATATGCTAAAATAGCATTACTATTGGCTAAAATGAAAGTAGAAGTGCATGTTTTTTCAATGTTATTTTGTGCAGTGGTCATCACAATTATTTATCAAAGTCATTGTATATGGTTTTAAAGCTGCAGCCAGAAGATAATATAATCATCGCCTTGGAAAGCCTTGAAAAAGGGAAGGAAGTGATTTGGGATGGGCGTTTATATATCTTACAAGAGTATATTCCTGTAAAACATAAATTTGCCGCACAGAATTTTAATATAGGAGATCAGTTAATCATGTATGGTGTAGTGGTGGGAAAGGCAACACGCTATATTGCAAAGGGGGCGCTTATTAGTACGGAAAATGTGGTGCATTATAGCGAAGGGTTTTCTTCGAAAAAGGGGAAATATGAATGGCAGCCATTAAATATATCACGTTGGAAAAACCGTACATTTATGGGGTATCATCGTGCTGATGGTAAAGTAGGCACTGCTAATCATTGGCTATTTGTTCCTTTAGTATTTTGTCAGAACAGGAATATAGGTGTTATCCAGGATGTTTTGAATAATGCTTTAGGGTATAGCAAGCCTTCATCTTATAAATCGTTGATTATTAATTTGGTAAAGGAATATCAGCAAGGTGAATCTATAAGTGGTACTCCCCAGAGTGTTCAGTCAATATCTGGATACATTGCACATCCTAATGTAGCTGGAGCTACTGTATTAAGCCTTGGATGTCAGCATGCAGAAGTGAGCTGGCTAAATGAAGCAATAGAAGCCATTGCTCCGAAACTGGATAAGCCTGTGTTAGTATATGAGCAACAGCAGGAGTCTAGCTCCGAAGAACACTTTTTATCGAAAGTGATCAGTGAAACATTTGAAGCCTTGATCGAAGCCAATAATATTTCTCGCAAACCTGCACCACTTTCAAAGCTCTGTATAGGGGTGGAATGTGGTAGTTCGGATGGTTTATCAGGTATCACAGCTAATCCAGCAATTGGGTATGCTGCGGACATGATTGTTAGTCTGGGTGGTTCTGTAATCCTTTCCGAGTTTCCAGAATTATGCGGTGTGGAGCAAGAGTTGATCAATCGGTGTGTCTCTGATGAAAAAGCTGCCAAGTTTATGAAGCTTCAAAGGACCTATGCTGCTAGGGCAGAATCCGTAGGGTCAGGTTTTGACATGAATCCTTCTCCGGGCAATATTCGCGATGGTCTGATTACCGATGCAATGAAATCTGCTGGGGCGGCTAAAAAAGGAGGTAGTGCTTATGTTGCCGATGTGTTGGATTATACCGAGCAGGTGACAGAACCTGGGCTGAATTTACTTTGTACCCCCGGTAACGATGTAGAATCTACTACAGCGATGGCTGGATCTGGTGCCAATTTGATCCTCTTTTCTACAGGGCTTGGGACGCCCACAGGAAATCCTATTGCACCTGTTGTAAAGGTCTCTAGCAACACAGCTTTGGCTGAGAAGCTGCCTTATATGATCGATATAGACGCTGGAAAAATGTTGACAGAACATAAATCGCTAGAGGATATGGGGGAAGAAATATTGGAATTCTGTATAAAAGTAGCAAGTGGAGAGGTACAAACCAAAGCACAGCAACTCATGCAAGATGATTTTATTCCTTGGAAAAGAGGTGTTTCACTTTAATTATATAACAAAATGTTCAGGTTAGATAAAAAAGTAGCCATTATAACAGGAGGAGGCAGTGGAATAGGGAAAGCTATTGCTCAGCTTTTTGCCCAACGGGGGGGCATAGTGTACGTACTTGAAGTGAACGCTGCAAATGCCCAAGAAGTTGTAGAAGAAATAAAAGCTGAAAATGGAATTGCTTACAGTGTCGTGTGCAATGTAGCACATCAAGCAGAAGTAAAGTCCGCTTTTAAGCAAGTATATGAGAAGGAAGGCAGCATAGATATATTGGTTAACAATGCAGGAATTGCGCATATTGGTAATGTATTGAATACGAGTGAAGAAGACTTTGATAAGGTGTACCAGGTCAATGTAAAGGGGGTGTATAATTGCTTGCACACTGTCGTGGGATACATGACCCAAGAAAATAAGGGAGGAACCATTCTCAATCTTGCTTCTGTTGCTTCTTCTGTGGGCATCAGGGACCGTTTTGCTTATTCTATGAGCAAGGGAGCAGTGCTTACAATGACTATGTCGGTTGCTAAAGATTATATCGACAGCAATATCCGATGCAATTGCATTTCTCCTGGCAGGGTACATACTCCATTCGTAGATGGATTTATAGCCAAAAATTATCCAGGAAAGGAAGCGGAAATGTTTGATAAGCTTTCCAAGACCCAACCTATTGGAAGAATGGGAACCCCTGAAGAAGTGGCTTCTTTGGCGTTATATCTATGCTCTCCAGAGGCAGCCTTCATTACTGGTTGCGACTATCCTATTGACGGTGGATTTATCACATTGAATAATTAAAAAATAGGCTGAAAAGAGTCGTATATTGGCTCAAGGAAAATAAATAATTTAAGAATTAAATATTAAACAATGAAACTAATCAGATTTGGAGAGGCTGGACAAGAAAAGCCTGGAGTGATCATAGAAAACAATACAATATTGGATGTAAGCAGTGTGGTAGAGGAGTTTGACGAAAATTTTTTTTCCGACGAAGACAATATAAAAGTATTGGCAGACTGGGTTAACCTCAATGCTCATAAGGCAGAATTGCTCCTTGAAAATGCGCGTTTAGGAGCGCCAGTTTATAGACCGGGGAAAATTATCTGCATTGGCTTAAACTACTCCGATCACGCTGCGGAAAGCAATATGGAGTTGCCTAAGGAGCCAGTAGTGTTTTTTAAAGCAAGCTCTGCAATTTGTGGACCTAACGATGATATCATCATTCCTAAAGGCAGTAAAAAAACCGATTGGGAGGTGGAGCTGGCAGTGGTGATAGGCAAAAAAGCCTCTTATGTTGCCGAAGAAAACGCCATGGAACACGTAGCAGGCTATATGTTGCATAATGACTACAGCGAAAGGGAGTTCCAGTTGGAGAGAAGTGGGCAGTGGGTAAAAGGGAAAAGCTGTGATACATTTGCACCACTTGGCCCGTTCTTAGCGACAAAGAATGAAATAGGGGATGTCCACAACTTAAGGCTTTGGTTGAAACTAAACGGTAAAACCATGCAAGATGGCAATACCTCCAATCTAGTGTTTAAGATCCCTTACTTGATCAGTTACCTCAGCCAATTCATGTCGCTCATGCCAGGTGATATTATCTCTACCGGTACACCAGCGGGAGTTGGATTAGGGCAAAACCCTCCTTTTTACCTGAAAGCAGGAGACGAGGTGGAATTGGGCATAGAGGGGTTAGGTAGCGCTAAGCAAAGATTGGTGGCCTATAATTAGTTGAATGTAGATCGGATTTTAACAGTCTACCTTGATTAAAGGTAATAAGACTGAACTGATAACTAGTGAAATATACAATATGGACTTGAGATTGAAAGATAAAGTGGTGATTGTGACTGGAGGGGCAAAAGGAATAGGAGAGGCTATTACAATCGGGCTAGCCGAAGAGCATGCCATTCCTGTAATAGTTGGCCGTTCTGAAAAGGCAGGGAATGACCTGCATAAATCTCTCTTAGAAAAAGGGCATATCGCTCATCAAATAGTCGTGGAGTTGAGCAATCCTGAAAACTGTAAAAGGGTTGTAGCGGAAACCGTTGAGAAATTTGGAAGAATAGATGGGGTTGTGAACAATGCATGTGTGAACGATGGGGTAGGGCTTGAAAGCGGTTCTCCAGAGAAATTTATGTCTTCTCTGCAACTCAACTTGTCACATTATTACAATCTTGTGCATTATGCTTTGCCTTATTTAAAAGAAAGTCAGGGCAATATTGTCAATATCAGTTCTAAAACTGCCATAGTGGGGCAAGGGAATACATCGGGTTATGCAGCATCCAAAGGAGCACAACTGGCTTTGACACGTGAATGGGCGGTAGAGTTACTGCCTTATAATATACGTGTAAATGCTGTAGTGCCGGCTGAAGTAATGACTCCTCTATATAAAACCTGGCTCCAGTCTTTTGACGATCCAGAAGAGAAATTAAATAAGATAGTAGCTAAAATTCCTTTGGGAGAGCGTATGACAAAATCTGAAGAAATAGCAAATGCTGTTCTTTTTCTGCTTTCGGAATGTTCAGCCCACACCACAGGGCAGCAGCTTTTTGTAGACGGAGGCTATGTGCATTTGGATAGGGCCATTAGCTAGTTTGACATGGAGGGGGAAGCAGTTACTTATTGTCCTTTAATGCTTGTGTTGGATTTCTTTTCAGAATATGTATAGGTAAAAGTAGTTCCTGCATTATCATGTGTGGTAGTCCAGAAGGAATTTGAGGGAGCAGAGATTTTCTCTTCCTCTTTTTCTTCTCCTTCTGCTAGGGCAAAGTTTGGTTTATCTACAGAAAGGGGGACATCTTTATAATAGAAGGACATACAGATGCCTACTATAGAGCCTAATAAATGCGACTCCCAAGATATGTTGGGATCTGTTGGGATTACTCCGTAGAACATCCCGCCATACAATAGAATCACGGCAAATGCTATAGCGATAGATCTTGGATCGCGTCGAAATAGGCCACTAAAAAACAAGAATGCGACTAAACCATAAACCACGCCACTCGCCCCAATATGGTAGGCATCTCGGGCCAATACCCATACAAAGACCCCAGTCGCCAGATAAATCCACAGAAAAACCGGAATGGCTATGTCTTTATAAAAATATAGGACACCAATACCAAGAAGAATCAGGGGGAAGCTATTGGAAATCAGATGAGTAAAGTCTCCATGTATCAATGGCGCAGTAATAATGCCCAAAGTTCCGGTAAGTGTCCTAGGATGTATTCCCCACACGCCAAAATCAAATGATAAGCCCCATTCTACTACCTTGATGAGCCATAGTAGCGCAATAAAGCTTAGCGTATAAACCACACTAAATCGAAATCTAAGGACGTCAGCGTTGTTCATTAATAGATTACTTACTTACTCTAACAACCGAATAAAAGTGATATAAGTTGTCGCTTAATGGTTATTTAAAAAAATATGTCTTGGGCCATGCGAAAAGTATTGGCATGAGCTTCTATAATATGGGCTATATTTTCAGAATATCCGCCTCCCATACTGATGGAAACAGGCACCTTGTGGGCCTTGCACGTTTGAAGCACTTTCCTGTCACGCTCCTTACAACCCTGAATGGTGAGTGATAGCTTTCCCAACTTGTCACTTTTCAGAACATCTACCCCAGATTGATAAAATATGAAATCTGGCTTAACCTCTTCAAATAAGATATTAAGGTACCTATCCAAAAGCGACAAGTACAATATGTCGTTGGTGCCATCTTCCAATCCTATGTCCAGATCAGATTGTTCTTTATGGAGCGGATAATTGGACTTCCCATGCATGCTGAAAGTATATACCCTTTTGTCATTTTGGAATATTTGAGCAGTGCCATCTCCTTGGTGCACGTCTAGGTCTATGACCAGTATTTTCTCGACCAATTGATGCCCCAACAAATCGTGGGCAGAGATGGCAATGTCGTTTAATAAACAAAATCCTTCTCCCTTATAGGTAAAGGCATGGTGCGTACCTCCTGCTATATTCATTCCCACTCCATGTTCCAATGCATAACGAGAAGCTTGCAAGGTGCCACTGGAGATAGTGGTTTCCCGTTCCACCAAGGCCTTTGATAAAGGGAAACCTGTTCGCCTTTCTTCGGATTTCGAGAGATTCAGATTTTTTAGCTTTTTCCAGTAAGTGCTTTCGTGTACGGCAGTAATGACACTTTCTTTTAGGGTAGAGGGCTCAAAGAGATTTTCAGGGGTAATGGTTCCTTCATACAACAATTGCTCAGGAAGGAGATCGTATTTTTCCATTGGAAATCTATGATTCTCCGGCAGTGGGTGCGCATAACATGGAGCCCAAGCAATTTTCAACATAATAGCTACTATAGGAGCGGTGCTCCTTAAGAAAGAAATGATCTTGAATTTGTTTGGTTTGATTCTACATCATCATCGTCTTCCGTTTGAAAAGAGTAAAGTGTTTTATCCAACTTTAAAGTCTCTTCATTAAAGTCTTTAATGAACTTCTCTATGATCTTAGGCGTGATTTTCTCTACGTTAAGGCCGATGTCTAGTCCTATACCATAATCGATATGAGGGTCTATCTCAACATGCTCTGCCACCTTTACTGTTTCTTCTTCCTCGAGCTCCATCATTACTTCTGCCATATAGAGGCCTATTTCTTCCTCTAGGCTGTCCAGCGTTTGAAGGTCGCCATTTTCATCTTCTTGATATTTGATTTTCTTGAACTTTGGAAAACGCTGTGCTGCTTTATGTTCAGCAATTTCATATACTTCACTGCTATGGTGCAACCGAAGTGTGTACATCGCAGCATCATAAATGACCTCCCTACCTTCATACATGCCTATAAAGCTGAAATTTACATATTCATCGCTATTGTCTTCTGTATTCTTTTCCAGATAGCGCTTGTTCGCCAATTTTAATTGGTCGTTAAATTCCTTGATATGGTCAGGATTAAATCCGTTGTTGTTCTGATGCATCGCTAAAAACTGTTTACATTAAAAAAAATAGACCTATACTGTGCTCGGAATCCCTAAGCCCATGAAAAACAGTAATTGATAAACTCTTTGCTTAACAAGTAATTTAAACAAATTTTGTGGCTTATACAATTATGTTTCTCGCTTCATTTAGCATTTTTCTTTCTAGTCCGCTTCAAGAAACCGATACTACAAGTAGATACAAAACCAACGGAGAAATGCCTTTTATGTTATAAGGCGTGATAACAAAACGACATTTCCGATGACTACCTTGAACAGCCTGTTATTTTGAAGAAAGAGATTCAAATATAGACACAATCAAAGACAAGATTAAGCTAAATAACAATGCCCACCAAAATCCATCTACATCAAATCCGCCTACGAGATAATCGGTTAATAAAATGACCAGCGCATTGATGACTAAGAGAAAGAGGCCCAGTGTGAGCACCGTAAGTGGGATAGTTAGAAAAATAAGAATGGGTTTGAAAAATGTATTGAGAAGTGCCAATACTGCCGCCACAATAATGGCTACCATAAAGCTTTCTACATGAACTCCCGGTAAAATATAAGCACTTAATATTACAGCCACAGCGGTAATAAGTAATTTGATGATAAAAGTCATAGGCTCTAATTTACATTTAAAGTACTCAATATAATTGAAAAACTAATATCCTCCAACGTTAAATAGGGTTCAAAGTTCAAAGCTTCATAACTCAAGAGTAATGCTATTCCCATAGTTTTCGGAACAAGCTTTATCCTCGTCTTTCCATTGCGTTCATTGTTGCGTCCGTTGCGTAAAACTTTCGTGGTGACTGTCCTTGAAAAGGTTTTTTCGCTACCATTATTCGGAATAAGGGATAAAGTGATTGACTGAAAGCCCAAGGTCTTTGCTTGCATACTGAGAATTTCTCAACTGACTCCTTTTCAATCGTTCATTGGCGCAGTACTACCATTGCCTAATTGCACCATTCTTAATCAATCTAAAATGCGAATATTCAACTACTCTAACATCTAACAATTCCCCCAAGTTTAGTACAGGTATTGTATCTTTGCACTTTTGTATGCACCGCTTTATTGGCGATGTGTGCGCTTCACCTGTTGATAGTTATTATGGAAATATATGATGTGGTTATCGTAGGAGGAGGACCGTGTGGTCTGGCTTGTGGCATTGAAGCAAAAGCCAATAATCTTTCTTATCTAATTCTGGAGAAGGGAAACATTACTGAATCCATCAGAAGGTATCCTGTTAGTATGACTTTCTTTTCGACTGCTGAAATGCTGGAAATTGGAAGAGTCCCCTTTGTTTCTCTTAATATGCGGCCCAATAGGGTGGAAGCATTGAAATATTATCGCAGGGTCGTAAAGCATTTCGATTTGAACCTTCAACTGTTTTCTGAAGTAACCGATATAAGTATTGCTGAATCAAAGGGTTTTAAGGTCACAAGTACGAAGGGAGAGGTATATGCCAAAAATGTGATTTTAGCGACTGGATATTACGATGTTCCGCGAAAGATCAATGTGCCAGGAGAGGACTTGCCTCATGTGAGTCATTATTTCGATGAGCCCTTCAGATATACAAACACTAAAGTTGTAGTGGTAGGAGGTGCCAATTCTGCTATAGAAACCGCTCTAGACTTATATCGAAATGGGGCTGAAGTTACTTTAGTCCATCAATTTAGCACATTAGACAAAACTGCCAAGTATTGGATTGTGCCAGATATGGAAAATAGGATCAAAGAAAATGCCGTCCATGCAATTTTTGATGCAAAGGTAACGTCCATATCGCCTGAAAAGGTTATGGTTCAAAAACATGGAGCGACAGAAGTACAGGAACTAGAGGCTGACTTTGTTTTTTTGATGACCGGCTATAGACCGGACGCTGATTTTCTAAGGCAAATAGGGGTAAAACTTGAAGGGGATGCCCTGATTCCAGCAATAGATAAGGATACGTTTGAAACCAATGTGAAAGGAGTTTATGTTGCTGGATCTGTTGTAGGAGGGGAAGAGACAGCCAAAATATTTATCGAAAATGGACGAGAACATGGAAAGGTGATTATAGACCATATTGCGAAAAGCAGGCAATTGAAATGATAGATTTACGGTTTAAAGTTCAAAGTTCATGGTTCATGGTTTATGGTTTAAAATGTTTGAAGGTTTGAGGTGTGTGAGAGACTTGTTGCTTTGCCTATGATTGCGTTGACTTACCCTTTTTCTCCGCGTCCTCTGCCTTTACCTTTGCGCTCGTTGCGCGAAACCATTTTAAGTAATATAAAAAAACTCCGAGAACATGTCCCGGAGTTTTGAGTAGTAATTCAAAGAGTTAAACCTTTGATTGAATTGTCTCAATTAGCGGTAGTGAAATACCTGTTTTTGAGTTTGTTTATGGTAATGGTACTGTTGGGTATTCGTTAATATTAGCTACAGGTGGAACTGCAGCATTGTATTTGCTGTTGATCGCCTCTATGAATTTGTTGGCGACGATGGCCGCTCCTGCTTGGGTTAAATGAATGCCATCTAAAGAGAAAATGTTGCCAGTAACGAATTCGTCACTGTATTCCTTTCCGTCGATTAACAAAGGGCTGCTTGCAACCTCTATAAGGAAGCTGGCCACATCTACAAAAGCAAATCCCTCTGCATCCGCCATTGATTTCAGCTTATTATTGAAAGCCACTCGGGCAGATTCAATGGCTTCCAGTTCGGAGGCGTCTAGGATGAAAGGGTCAGGTTTGGGCTGCGCGGCAGTTTCTGGCGATAGCTGTCCCGCAGCTAAAGCTGATAACAGCACAAGCTCACCTTCACGCATCTGTCTAATGCCCAAAGGGTTGTTAGGGCTATTGTCTTCAATTACAAATGCATTTGGCCCTTCAGCAAAAGTAGGGTAGAAGCCTGCCGCTTTTAATTGGGCAATTTGCTTTTCCTTTTCAGCTTCCACAGCCGCTGACAGCTCCTCTGGTAGTGCATCGGCGCCGAGCAGAGTCTCTATAGCCATTGTTAATTCCGGTGGCCGCGCCTCAGGATTGTCAATGAGGTAATTGACCTGCTCTTTTACAGGCTGTAGTTCTTCGGGTACATTATCGCCAAGCAAGACATCGCGGAGGACATTGATTGCTGTGATCCCGGCTTCAGACATTACAAACTGGCCTGCTGCAATGGTGGCTTGTGCTTCTGAGGCACCATTGCCTAGGGCCTCTTCATAGGCCTGTTGGAAAATAACTTCACCTGCAACCGCTGTTGTAGTAGCTACTGTGGTTACTACGCCTACTTTTACCTGATCGCCCAATTTTCCTGGGGCATCAACAATAGAAGCTTGATAGGCCATGTTTGCTTGCGCAGCTTGTTCTGCAGTGAGAACCAGTCCATTCCAAGGCACCCTGGTAAAATAAGGAATCTTGGTAACATCGGGTATATTGGCTATCGCGCCTTTAATGTTGGCGTTGCCAGCTTTCAAACCATCGATGATAGCATCAATAGCAGCATTAAAATCGCCCAAATCTGTAATAGCGTCTCCAACCCCTCCAGAAGTGGCATAGCCTAACACATCATTATTGCCAATCCACATCGTAAAGAAAGTAGGATTTCTTGCTGTAGCATCGCCAATTACAGTAGTAGAAGGAGAAGAAGCAAAACGGGCGAAGAATGCATTGCCCTCATCCGATCCATAGCCAGGAACTACCAAATGACCTGCTTTTGCCCCCGGTATTCCAAAATTGTTGAAGTCGCCGTTGATCTTATCGAATACCCCACTTCCAGCTTGGGTAGGCACTGGGGCGGGTTCACCATCTACTATCTGGAGGACCAGTTTTCCTTGACCGCTTTCATTGGATCCATTTCCAGCAGGAACAAGCGGTTGGACAAACTCGCCTCCACCTACATATTCGAATTGTCTTGCCAAAATGGCTGGGTAGGAGTTGATTTGTGATTCCCGATAAAGGGCAAAGTCTGCATATCCAGCAGTGAGGCTATTTCCTAAAGCCACATAGGTAGAAAAGTCTGCCGTTCCTTGGCTCGGGGTGGCTACATTATCTATTTCGGGTTCACAGCTTAATAAAGCAAAGCTTAATCCTAGTGTCAGAAATAATTTATAGTTCAGTCGCATAGAAATCAACATTAAAAGTTATAAGACAAAGTAATCCCAGGAATAAAAGCATTGAGCTTATAAGTGCCAGGCAATACGTCCTGAACTCCTTGGCCGGGGTTAAAAGTGCCGGCATTTGTAGCGTCCTGTACAGTTTGCACTCGCTCCATACCTTGTATATATAAGAAAGAGAGGTCAATGTCGAACCGGTCGCTCACAGCATAGCCAAGACCAGCAGTAAGCCCAATTCTGTCAGAATCTGGGGTCTCAGGCGTCATATAGCCATCCTGAACAGGCGTTTGGTCATAATATATACCCGCTCGAACAGCCAAAGCCTCCGTGGCCATATATTCGCCGCCCAAACGGAACACCCAAGCATCTTCATAGTTCCTTGGAGAAACGCTCTCGTTACTTCCACCAACGTTGTCGTTAAAATCAAACCTCAATTCTTCATATGCGCTCCAGCCCACCATGCTTATTTCCGCTGATAGGGTAAGTTTGCTCGATGGTCTAAAAGCTGCTCCTAGCGTGGTATTAGAGGGCAACGGAAGCATTGCGCCAAACTTTGTGGCTTGAAATAAGGGGCTAGCGGCTGCTGGAATGTTATGGAAAATCGCATCGCCGTCTTCTACTTCCGCTTCTACTTTTGAACGATAGTTAAAGCCAATGCTGAATTTCTCACTAGGTGCTAAGTATACACCCACGTTGTAGCCCAATCCATTGGCACTTCCGTCCAGTTCAATGCTAGCGTTCCCAGTGGTAGAAGCAACAGGCAATCCTCTTTGTAAGTTTACCTTTCCGAACATATACACAAATCCAGCTCCAATGCTAAGCATGTCATTAATTTTATAACTTACCGTCGGCTGTACGAATATGGCCTGTAGCGTGATCTTATCCAGTAGCTGCTCGCCACGCCATCCATCTTCCCAATCCACTTGAGAGCCGTATGGAGTATATACACCGAGTCCAAATTTTAGATTGCTGCCTTCGGCCCCAAACGCTCCATACAAGTGAAATGGAGTACCCATAGGATTTTCTGTTTTTGAGGTATAATTGCTGTTAGGGATATCTGAAGCATAATAGGTGTTATGCGCAAAGATGCCGCTCGCACCCAAACTAATGCTGTTGCCAGACATCATGCTTAGCGCTCCTGGATTAAAGAAGATGCTGGAGGCTTTAGGCCTTAAGCCAACACCTACGTTTCCCATGGCTGTTTCTCGGTTGCCTTGCAACAAAACCTGAAACCCAGAGGCATGAAGGCTCCCACATAGTAAAAAGCCCCCAAAGATTAAAAGTAATTGTTTCTTCATGTGCTTAATTGTTTTAGTAATGAGAGGTCACTGGTTGGACCCTTCCAAAATAGTATGCATGCATAACTTTTTAAAGATACTCATTCATTCTTATAAAAGAAATATTATGATATTAAATTAATTTGGAGCTCAAATGTTTAAAGGGCGTGAAGCTGAGGTGGTTTTGATCAGTTTCTATGTTGATCGACCCTATTCGGCTTTTATACCTGTCTTTATGGGTAAAGTGGCAGAGAGGCAAGATGACTATTGATTTGAACGATAGTCATCCTCTACTACGGTCTTTTCAAACCGTCGACGGGTGGGCAAAGGAGGCTTTAGGCGAAGGGTGCTAAAAACATTTAATCTCCATTCCAATGCCCCTTGAGATAAATCCAAGGACTAATGATGTTGCTGGCAAACCCGGACAATCGATGAAGATAGGATTCTTAGTAAAATAACCCCATTTCCCCTTTAAAAGATATTTTCTATTGGAGTGCTGAGTATCAATGATCTTGTACAGCTGCTGCTATTTTTTGAAAAGAGGGGTGTGCCTTTACCCAAGGCTCTTCCAATAATTCTTGAATTTCCCATTCAACAGAGGCATCAAATTCTTCACTCTCATTGATAATGAGGATCATCAAATCCGCCCATTCCGGGTTTTTACTCGCATGTTCATTAGACAAAACCTCAACTAGTTCGGAGAACCAATTATAGCTTTCCCATCCCTGACATAACCAACCTTCATCATCCAAAAAAGACACAGCTTCATCATACACTACTTCTGAAACCTCTTCAAAAGTCAAAGAAATATCCACAAGATGCCTTATTAATGAAGCCCATTCTTTTGTAAGCATAAAACTTTCATTTTCCAGGTAATCATAACATACTTTCTTTGCAGCTTCAGGTAAATCATGTATTCTATTTTCTACTACCAACTCATCCATTGCTTTTTTATAGAATTCCTTGGCATCAATTCTTTGCGGGATTTTTGTCTGTACTTTCAAAAATTCATGTAGCTTTTGGGCAGTTTCTTTTTTAAGGTTTATACTGGCTTCTTTTATTAGGCCAAGCATTGCTTGTAATCCTTCGATCTGGGTTCTTGCTGATTTCCTGGTTTCTGTGTATTCACTATTCCTCATATTATGGAGATTGTCCATGGCCAGATTCAATCCGTATTCTATATAGTTCCCAGTGACTGTATCGTTCTTTTCCTCATCAAACCACTGTACCTGTACATTGATATCGCTTCCATGATCAATCAGCATTTTTAGTACTGCTACTTTTGTATTTGTTTTGGATCGGTTGTTTTGAAGGGCATAAAGTATTGCAGGCCCTTTGTAATAATGATATGTAGATGATTCCAAATTCGGGTTGGCTCCTTTTTCCAAAAGGTATTTAACGGCATTGGTTTCTCCTTGGAAAGCCATTTTTGCCAGTATCAACTCGTCATCGTCCCTGAGAGTATCGAAGTCAATTCCAGCCAATTGCTTATCTACTTCTTCTTTTGTTTTAGAGGAGTCTATCTGCGTTAAAAGTGTCTCGATATCATAAAATGAATATTCGCTGCTGTTTGCCATATTATTGTTTTAAATACTGGTTGATGAACGTTGACTTCTTCATTCAGAGAATAAAGGTAAAATAAAGGAATGATTCGCTGCTCTTATAATAATATCGATTTTCAACTTATTGATCAGTTAACATTATAGTAAGTCGGCGCTTCGGGGCCAACCGGCATCTGAAACACAAAAACCCAAAGAAAAAACAACAATACCCAGCTCACAAAAAACAACATGCTATAGGGAAGCATGGTACTGATAATCGTCCCTATTCCCATATTTTTATCATATTTAGTCGCAAAAGCTAGGATAAGTCCAAAATAGCTCATCATTGGGGTGATAATATTCGTGACCGAATCTCCTATACGGTAGGCAGCTTGTATGACTTCTGGGCTATATCCGATAAGCATTAGCATCGGAACAAAGATGGGTGCAGTGACCGCCCATTGTGCAGAAGCCGAACCCAACATGAGATTTACTGTGCCAGAAATGATAATAAATCCAATAAAAACACTGGGGCCTGTGAGGCCAATGTCCTCTAAAAATTCCGATCCTTTTACTGCAAAGATCTGCCCTAAATTGCTCCATCCAAAAAAGGCTACAAATTGAGCTGCAAAAAATACAATGACGATGTACAACCCAAGCGTGGACATAGAATTTGACATTCCTTCGATAATCCCTTTATCATCTTTCATAGTTCCTGTAACCCTTCCATATACGAATCCAGGAATCAAAAAGAAAACAAAGATGAACGTAACAATTCCTCTTAGAAATGGAGAGTTTAATATTTCACCGGTTTCAGGATTTCTCAGCACCCCGTTCTCAGGAATAATGGTCAATGAAAGCAGCACTACCAACACAAATACAGACAGTCCCGCATACTTCAATCCCTTTTTTTCAAGCTCCGTCAATGGATTCATCTGATCTGCTCCTGCCATATCTTCCGAAGCACTCTCAGGATTGTAGGCTCCTAATTTGGGCTCGACGATTCTAAGCGTAACAAAAGAACCCACTGCTGTAATCAAAAATGTACTCACAAACATGAAATAATAATTTACTGCGGCGTGTATTTCGTAGGTTGGATCGATGATTCTCGCTGCTTCCTGTGTCAATCCCGCCAATAACGGATCAATTGTACCGATAAGAATATTTGCGCTATATCCTCCTGATACACACGCAAAAGCACAAGCTAAACCAGCGAGCGGATGCCTACCCATAGAGTAGAATATATAGGCTGCCATCGGTATCAAAACCACGTATCCCATTTCCGAAGCAGTATTGGATATTACAGAGGCAAAACAAATGGCTATGGTTACTAAGTTATTGGGAGTAAGTAAAAAATTAACTGGTTTCATTAAAATTCCGGCAGCTCCGCTTGTGGCTTCTTTTGGCTTAAAAGAAGCTGCCTTCAATACTAATCCACGGATTCCTGCACTGATTAACCCCGAGCGTTCGGCCACTCCCACACCCAATAAAGCCACCAATACAACGCCTAATGGTGCAAAACTGGTGAAATTTGTGACCAAATTCGAAATAATCCTTCTAAACCCTTCGCCGTTCAGTAAGCTAACCGGCTCAATTACTCCATTAGGCGACCTCCCTGGTGTTCCTTCAGGACGAGGATCGATAGCACTCCACTCCAACCAATCGGCAACACCGCTGAAAAGAATAACCGATAAAGCAAAAATGGCAAATAAAGTCACTGGATGGGGAAGTAGGTTTCCCATCCATTCGACAAAATTTAAGAACCGTGTGAAAAGATTTTTTTTCTGAGGGTTTGATTGTTGAGAAGTAGAATTGTTTTCAGACATCGACTAATTTTAAATATCGGTTTACGATTAAAATAATGTGTACAAATTTTAGTCTGCACCAATTGTTTCAACTAAAATAATAATATTTTGCTTAACCAGATATGAATTAATAGGATGCCGTACATTATGCCATAACGATTGATGACAAACCGTTTGGCTAAAGCCAATTTTTCTCAATTTCTATTCCCCCTCCGGATAAATCCAGAGGCAATTGAAGGGGAGGGCGATCCTCCTGGCAAGGTGTCTGAAGGATTTCAGGTGAGGTGAAGCGATCAGCGCTATAAGGTTTTGTGGCAAGGGGCGAAGCAAGAATTTTATGAATTGGATTGAAAATCTCAAGCTCAGGAGTCCCGATTACAAATCAGAACTAACAGGAATATGGTTGCCAGGATCGTCTGCCTGCGCTGTTGTCCCCGTCAGTACGGCTTTTTTTTGGCCGTCGGATGTCGTATTGGTATGAGAGCATTGATGCAGGTGAGCCGAGTCTCAATAGGGGAGGTGCTTTAGCCCATCCTTCTGAGTGCCACTCAATAGGGCTTTAGCCAAAAAGAAATAATGAAATTGCTTTGGTTGGAGGCAATTAGGAAATGCTATCCATCATACCAGAAGCTATTGATGACAAACTGGTTGGACTAAAGCCATTTTACCTCAATCACCTAGCCCTTGGATAAATCCAGGGGCAATTTAGGCGCATCGATCATCCCAATAAGCTGTCCGAAGGTTTTAGGGGCCACTTGGTTGTTTTGCAGATGGATCAGTTATGTTTTGTGGTATGGTGTGAAAGTGCCTACAAAGCATTTGTCCTATTGCTCTTTTATAATTATTGTAGCAACCTTATAGGTCTTTTTTTTGACCTGCCTCATTTGTTTTAGGATCTAATGCCATAGCCTAGCAAACGTAGCAGCGCCAGGGATGGTGGCATTGTTTGAGCCCGAAGTGGCTGAGCGGGAGGGGGCGAGTGCCATCCAGCCCGCCCGGGCGCCCAAGTAATTCACTTCACACAGGGTTTAAAACTTTCACCTATACATCTTTCGCTAGCCTGATGCCTGAAATGGCCCATCTCATGTGTGGATGAAAGAAATTTCTGTAGGAAGGTCGGATATGGCTGAGGGGTGTGGCGCAGGATCCACCGCGCAATACCATTTGGTTGATCATAAATTTGCCGTTGTATTCTCCTAATGCGCCTTCAGCGACTTTGAAATGGGGGTAAGGGCGATAGGCGCTGCTGGTCCACTCCCAACAGTCTCCGTAAAACTGGAAATCGTGCATGGTTTGTTTTTGGGGAGAAAGCAGGTCTTTTTCTAAGAGGTTGGCTTGGGCGGGTATTTTTGGCGCTAGTCTGTTGCAGGCTACTTCCCATTCAAACTCTGTGAGCAGCCGCTGACCCTTCCATTGGGCAAATGCATCCGCCTCGAAAAAGCTGATATGTGCTACAGGGTAGTCCAACTTTATCTTTTCTAAGCCTTCTAAAGTATAGGTATACCATACATCATCTATAAAATGCCAGTACAAGGGCGCTTCGATGTTGTTTTCTTGTACCCACTGCCATCCTTCTGAAAGCCAATACTGAAACTGTGCGTAGCCGCCTGCTTCTATAAATTCTAGGTATTCTCCATTGGTCACCAGGCGGTCCTGCACTTGAAAGTCCTGCAGCAGCACTTTGTGCCGACCCAGTTCGTTGTCAAAGCAAAAGCCTTCTCCGGCATGGCCAATGTCGTATATCCCTCCGGGTATGTTGATGTATTGGGAAGTGTTGTCATGCAAAACATCAATGCCGTTTTGCGGATTTTTTACTCTGTTTTGATAGGCAGGGAATAGGGGGTTGGTGCCGAGAATGTATTTGATATCGTATAATAGGAGTTCCTGATGCTGCTGCTCATGATTTAGTCCAATGGCTAAGATTTCGGTGGCTTTTGAAGGCAGTTGTTGGCCTATGGTGAGGAGTTCTCCCATGGCATTGTCTACATGGGTGCGGTACGCCATTACGTCTTCTATGGTTGGTCGGGTAAAGCTACCCCTGTTGGACTTCAATGTTCGTTTTCCGACTGATTCATAATAACTGTTAAAAATAAAGTCGTAGTCTTTTCCGAATGGGGTATAGCCTCTTTTGTAGGGTTTTAGGAGGAAGGTTTCGAAGAACCAGGTCGTGTGACCCAGGTGCCATTTGGGAGGGCTTACGTACTCTACAGGTTGTGCTGAAAAGTCTTCTGGTCTTAGCGGATCACAAAGGCGAACTGTTTGTGTCCTGATGTCGTGAAATTGATGCGATAGTACATCGCGCTCGATTAGGGTATTCATAGATAGTATAGAGGCTGCTTGATTAGATAAAGGTGAAAAACAGGACAATTGTTTGATTTTTTGGCGGATGAATTGAATTTGATAAATGTATTTTTTAAAGATTCGAAGTTTTTAATAACCTTTTGCTTACTTTTTAATTAATTATTCAATCCGTCTTTAGTGACCTAACAAATGAGGCTTCAATTTTAAATGCATATCTTGTGCTATGGGCTACAAACTCGACAACATACTGCTGGTGGACGATGATGCTATCACGAATTTTGTAAACATGGACATACTGACAGAAATGGGCATTGCTCGACATGTCCACATCGCAGGAGATGGTAGTGAGGCGCTGGCATTTATCCAAGAGCACTGGATAAAGGAAGAGAAGGGTAAGAAGGAAAACAATCTCATATTCTTGGACATCAATATGCCTTATATGGGTGCTTTTCAGTTTTTGGAGAGGTTTGAAAGGCTCAAGACGCATGATGTGATATCGGTAGTGCTACTGACTACTTCCGATAGCCAAAGAGATGTAGAGAGGGCCAAGCAATTTAATGTGAGCAGCTATATTGTAAAACCTTTAAGTATCAATAAGGTATATTCAGTATTGCAGATGTGTTGATGGTGATGGCTTAGATAAGAGGCACATGATCGTCTCATGGATTTCTCCATTTCCCTGTGATTTATTTGATGAAGTAATAAAAATAGCTTAATATTAGAAAAGAAAATACCTTTTTAAGCGAGCTCGGGAACCGATATGACCCTGTTGATATGCTTAGCAATGAGGGGTTTAAAAAAATAATACCACAAACGATTGAATTTTAGTTTATGCAAGACTATCCTTGGTTTAAGCACTATCCTAAAGGCGTTTCTAAAGAGATAAATCCAGAGAAGTACAATTCACTAGTGGATTTGTTTGAGGAGGCCTGTAAAAAATATGGCAATATGCCCGCCTTTGAAAATATGGGCAAAAGTATCACCTTTTGCGAGGTGGACAACCAATCTAAGAATTTTGCCGCTTACTTGCAAAATGTGGCAAAGCTGCAAAAGGGCGATAAGATTGCCATACAAATGCCCAACTTGCTACAGTATCCGATTGCTATGTTTGGTGCGTTGAGGGCTGGCCTCATAGTGGTGAACACCAATCCCTTGTATACACCGAAGGAGATGGAGCATCAATTTATTGACTCGGGGGTAAAAGCCATCGTGATTGTAGCCAACTTTGCCAGCAACTTGGAAAAAGTGCTTCCCAATACAAAGATAGAAAAGGTTATTGTTACAGAAATAGGGGATCTTTTTGGCGGGATAAAAGGTTGGGTCACCAACTTTGTGGTGAAGCATGTCAAGAAAATGGTGCCACCGTATAATCTGCCTACAGCCATAGCTTTTAATGAAGTGCTGAGGCAGGGCAAGGAATTGAAATATACACGCCCTGAGCTTAATGGAAGTGACATCGCCTACCTACAATATACGGGTGGCACTACGGGAATATCAAAAGGAGCAATGCTCACCCACAGGAATCTTATCAGCAACATGGAGCAAATCTCTGAGTGGATGATTCCAAAACTGCGGGAGCGGGAAGAACTGGTGATTACAGCGCTGCCGCTTTACCATATTTTTGCTCTTACAGTCAATTGCTGGGCTATGCTTAAGATTGGGGCCAGAAACATCCTGATAACCAATCCACGGGATATGCCTGCTTTCTTGAAGGACCTTAAGAAATATCCATTTACTGTGATTACTGGTGTGAATACCCTTTTTAATGGTCTCTTGCACCAGCCAAAATTCA
>SMEH01000164.1_pt1 | contig 22921 bp, 23 predicted proteins | sample 2456361 | NCBI WGS metagenome assembly SMEH01 (sample SAMN10132587, study PRJNA489261) | soil metagenome | isolation source: day1 control-loamy sand soil ammended | place: USA | reverse complement strand
TACCTTTCAGAACTCCCCTGCCTGGAATATCCACCCTTTGATGTGCGAAGATGTGACGATTCGGAACTTAACTGTAAGAAACCCTTGGTACTCTCAAAATGGCGATGGGTTGGATTTGGAGTCATGCAAGAATGTGGTGATATACAATAATAACTTTGACGTAGGAGACGATGCTATTTGCTTTAAATCTGGAAAGGATGAAGATGGTCGAAGAAGAGGAATCCCTACAGAAAATGTGATTGTTAAAAACAATATCGTTTACCACGGACATGGTGGATTCGTAGTGGGTAGCGAGATGTCTGGAGGAGTGAAAAATGTACATGTTTCTAATTGTACTTTTATTGGTACAGATGTAGGCCTACGCTTCAAGAGCACAAGAGGTAGAGGCGGAGTTGTGGAAAATATTTATATCTCCAATATCAATATGATTGGGATTCCCACCGAAGCAATCCGTTTCAATCTCTTTTATGGCGGTAAATCGCCGGTGCCAGAAGAAGGTGAGGAAACTACAGAAGTGAATCGAGAGTTAATGCCTGTTACTGTAGAAACTCCTTCTTTCAGGAACATTACCATAAAGAACATCGTGTCTACAGGTGGTGGTGCTGGAGCAATCTTCCAGGGTTTACCGGAGATGAAGGTGCAGAACGTTGTGATGGAAAACATGACACTCGAAGCAAAGAAAGGCATTACTTTGATAGATGCTGAAGGTATTACTTTGAAAGATGTGAAAATGCTCAATGAAACAGGTGCTGCTCTTACTATATACAATAGCAGTGACGTAGATGTGAGCAACTTCTCCTTTAATAAAAGAGAAGACGGGCCAGAAGTAAGAGTGTTAGGCAATTCCACCACCGCTATCAGCCTAGATAGGAACAGCGTGTCTGCCTCACAGCTTGAGACTGGAAAAGAAGTAAAGAAAAAGGCGGTAAAATTTAAGAAGTAAGTGATGATTATTGATTGAAACTGATATTGCGCAAGCCTGCAAGGGCTTTTTCATCGGGTCGATAGAAATGTGTGATCTTTCTATCGACCCGGCGCAAATCTTCATATCCTTGATAATGTACCCTTCATGAAAAAGCTATTCTTACCTTGGCTCTTAATCACATTGTTCCCATTGATGTCTTTTTTACAACAAGAGCCCATCATCATATACATGGTTGGGGATTCAACCATGGCCAATAAACCCTATAACAAGGGCAACCCAGAAAAAGGATGGGGTCAAGTATTTCCCTTATATTTCAAGGAAGGCATAAAGATAGAAAACCATGCTAAAAATGGACGCAGTTCCAAAAGCTTCAGAGATGAAGGATTGTGGGACATAGTATTGGAAAAGATAAAGCCAGGCAATTATGTAATCATAGCGTTTGGGCATAATGATCAGAAACAAGACTCCCCTGAGCGCTATACTGAACCTGATAAGGGATATCGAAAAAACTTAGAAAGATATGTCCATGAAACAAGGGTAAGAGGAGGCATCCCCGTGTTGGCAACGCCTATCATGAGACGACGGTTTGACGACAACGGGAAGTTCTATGATACACATGGTCGCTACCCTGAGGTTGTAAGGGAAATAGCCAAAGAAAAAAAAGTGCCTCTGCTAGACTTACATAAAAAAACTGAGAAGCTGTTAAAAGCGTATGGGGAAGAGCGGTCAAAAGAACTTTTTCTGCACATCCAACCAGGAGAATATGCATCATTGCCTGAAGGTAAAGTTGACGATACCCACCTTTCTGCCATTGGGGCTTTCAGGGTTTGTGACTTAGCAGTAGAAGAAATAAAACACACCGTGCCTGAATGGGTGCCGTATTTGAAAAAATGATACCATATTAATGAACCGATTGGCTAATGTGCCAATGTGCGAAAACTTTGAATTGGGAATGCTAAGATGTAAAAAAGACGAGGGATCTGATGATTTGGAACAGTTTAAGCACCTCATGTACTGATGTACAAAGGATATGTTAAATGTCCAAGCCAATTTTAGAAGAAAGCCTGAAAGGTTGCTACACGAAATAGTCTTCAAAAAATAACCAACTCAAAATTGACTCCGAAGGGGTTTAACATGGTCATTACAAACGAAAAGTAGATCGAGCATCAAACCTCCAAATCAGGATAACTATCGTTAACCAAAGTGAAAAGGAACTGGCAAAAGAATATATTGGATAGGGTTATCAAAGCTGAAAGAAAGATATGGTGTGGATTGGTGACTTTAATGATGTTGAGCAGCCCTGCCATTTCTCATCAGTTTGAGTATGATATGATCGTCGCCCAAGATGGAAGTGGTGACTTTACCACCATCCAAGCGGCCATTGATGCAGCAAAGGCCTATCCAGATGCACAAGTCCTCATTTATATAAAAAATGGTGTGTATAAGGAAAAAGTGCAGGTGTATTCATGGAATACGAAATTGTCGTTGATTGGGGAAGACAGGGATAAGACAGTCATCACTTACGATGACTATTTTGATAAGATTGGCCTTGGAAGGAACAGTACTTTTCATACATACACGCTGCAAGTGAGAGGCAATGACTTCTATGCCGAAAACCTGACCATAGAAAATAGTGCCGGCCCTGTAGGTCAGGCTGTGGCCTTGCATGTAGAAGCTGACCGGACAGTTTTCGTCAACTGCCGTTTCATTGGGAATCAAGATACTGTTTTTGCTGCAGGAGAAGGAACCAGGCAATACTTCAAAGACTGCTATATTGAGGGCACAACAGATTATATTTTTGGCTCAGCTACAGCAGTATTTGATGGGTGCGAAATTCATTCAAAGGCTAATTCTTATATCACGGCAGCCTCTACTCCCGAAGGCGAAGCGTATGGTTTTGTTTTCTTAAATGCTCACCTTACTGCTTCAGAAGGTGTGCAAAGAGTTTACCTTGGCAGACCTTGGAGAAAACATGCTCGGACGGTTTTTATTAAGTGTGAAATGGGGGCGTTTATTCGGCCTGAAGGTTGGCACAATTGGTCGAAGCCTGAAGCCGAGCAACATGCGTTTTATGCCGAATATGGCTCTGCAGGCCCTGGAGCAAACCCTGAGTCTAGGGTAGAATGGTCGCATCAGCTAAAGGGAAAAGCACTAAAGCACTATAGCCTAGAAAAAATATTTAAAGGGTGGAAGCCTTTAAATAAAGATGATTAACAACCGCATTGTCTATGCTTATGGAAATGAAAAAAATCTTGATTCTGATTGCTTGGTTACCTCTGGTGAGTTTCGGCCAAGAGCAAGAAGATTATCTGCGTGATACTTCTTATACCGTACACAGTGTATATAAGAAACTGCATAAACGACATCCTTATATCGAAATAGTACGATCTGAATTGCCTGAAAATGTGATTCATTGCAAAGATATCGTATATCGTGAAATAGGGAAGAGAAGACTGCGATTGGACGTTTTCCATGCAAAGCTCAACAAGTCAGTGCTACGTCCTACTATATTATTGATACATGGTGGAGGGTGGAGAACAGGAGACAAGTCGCTTATGTTCCCATTAGCAGAGCAGCTTGCAGCAGGTGGTTATACAGTAGTTGTGCCAGAATATCGTCGGTCTATAGAAGCTATGTATCCTGCTGCAGTTCATGATCTGAAATCAGCCATTCGCTGGATGAGAGAAAAATCTTCCGAATATCCGATAGATACCACTAGAATAGCGGTAATGGGTTGTTCGGCAGGTGGGCAGCTTTCGGCGCTCTTGGGCACAACGGGCGATCTGGAAAAGCTGGAAGGAGATGGCCCGTACCAGCAACATAGCAGTGCGGTGCATGCCATTGTCGATGTAGATGGCGTTTTGGCATTTATCCATCCAGAGTCAGAAGAAGGACTAATGGCCTCTCAATGGCTAGGCGGATCTTATGACGACCCAACGCCTAATTGGGCAGAAGCTTCTGCACTTACCCATGCTGGCAAAGACACACCACCTATTTTATTCATCGGTAGCGGAAATCCCAGGTTCCTATCGGGCAGAGCGGATATGATCAATGTCTTGGATAAATATGGAATTTATAACGAGACAAAAATATTGGAAGAAGTGCCTCATTCTTTTTGGCTTATGCATCCATGGTTTGAAACGACTTTGGAAATAGCCACAGGGTTTTTAGCGAAAATATGGAAACAAGAGTAGGCCTTCTTTAAAATTTTAGGTCAAGATGAAAATAGAACTCTTTGCACTTAATGTAGCCAAGCCTGTAGAGATAGCAGATTGGTATGTAAAATATTTAAGGACTTATGGTTGTCCGCCAAGTCTCAGCAGCACCTTATACCACTTTTTCCCGGACGATAGTGGTCAAGAAGCCCTAAGTATCTAATTCTCGGATATAATGTCTGATATCTAAAGTCTATCGTATTAATCCCCTATAATTTCTTCAACCATTTTATAAAATGGAAGTTGTAGAGTAAACAGAAGCGTTATGACAACTTTACAAGAAGATATCAAAGACTGGATCCGGTATGGGTATGATAGAGATGCCAGCTACATGTTTGTGATTAAGGATGAGATCAATGCCAACCATTGGCCCTACTGGGTAAATAAGGGGGACAATGTAGAAGTAGTGAGAACAATGATCGAAGAAAATGGAAACAAGATTGTGGATGAGTTGAATATGGAGATCCGGTTGGTGTTTCTCAATGGCATTGGCCACTGAAACAACACGTCGAACACATACAGACCTCTTATATAGGCTAGAAGTAGTTGGTTTTAGAAGGGGAGAGGACGAAAGGCCGCGCATTCCACAGTGCTATCGAATATTCCTTGAGTTCCTGGGCAATAGTCTGCCTCAAGTCTTGGGCTGTGAACACTACTACATCACCCTAAGAAACCACTTCCTGCCAAGCGCTGTAGCAATATATGAACTAGAAGGTAGATGAAGTTGACTGTTGTTCGGTTCTTACCTTCAGTCTGGTGTGTTCTATCTTAAGTCTTAATGCTATTTACACAGTTTAGCAGCCCCTTTGCCATCTGCCATTTCACCAAACCAGACCACTGCATACTGCTCATAAATGGCCACTCCAATCGCGTTCCATTCTACTTGGTTCCACATTCCGTCGTTGATAACGACCGGGTTGTGGCTTTTGCTCTGTTGCCAGCCTTTTAAGGCGCCGTCTGCTGTAGCAGCTGCAGAGTGCCAATATACGATTTCATAACCTGGACTTTCGTACCCAGCTATTTCCTTAGGTTTATCCCACATGCAGGCGGCTTGCTTGTGGTCGTTGGTATAGCAGCAGCTCGTCCAATTGCCTTTGTCTGACCAACTGTGCGGGTTACATTTGTCGCTTTTCTTATAGTTTTCCATTAAGTCAATCGCATGAAGCTTGGCAACCTGAGTGAGCGAGGAAGAAATAGGAACTGGCTTTAGCTTTTTGGTTTTTCTATAGGCATTGATGATGTCATGCAGCTTCTTTTCTTCTGAAGTAAGGCATATTTCCTCTATTGCAGGGGAAAGATCCGGTTCTATGTCGCCTTTGAAAGATGAAAGAAAAGAAACAAATAAATATAAAATGATGTGAAGGATCATGGATAGATATAGTGTTAAAATTTGAAAACCTATACGTTAATGTTTTTTGAATGGGAAAAGTTCTGTTTTCAAAGTATTTGAATCAAAATCTTGAGGCAAGATATTAATTGAAAGTTGGAGAATCTAAACAACTTTATAGGCTTGGCTACCGGCGTAAGAACATCTCAATATATGTTTGAAATAGAGTCAGGTAGGCTTGCTGAAAAACACATCAAAAGGTATTTTGACCTTAAATTGCCTTGGGTTACCTATTTCACTGTTGTACTTTTTCAGCAGACCCGAGGTAAGATATATGGGTACAAGATTTATCAAAGAAGATATTTTTGTATGGACTTGGCCTGATTAAAGTCAAACCAAAAACGACCTTTTATGCTAGGGTCGGGTACATGCCACCGAATCTTACTAGTTTCTTCCCATGCTGATTATACAGCAGCTAAATATCTTTCATTCAGTACTTGAGTATGATGAGCTAAATGGCCTGCTATAATATAAACCAAGGCAGCAACGGTAATGGGGTTGCCGTTGGCTATTCCTTTGCGACTGAGCATTTCTTGCGAAAAAGACTTGAAAAGATAAATATTGGCTTTTCGAAGGTGCAAGAATTCTTCTGCAAGATCGTCCACACGTTGGTTAGAATAATTACTATTTACTATATAATTGTTTTCGTCCATTCCAGGCAGCGATTGTTGGTCCGCCCGGCTAATGGCTAAAGCCCGATAGGTCATGATCCGTTCTACCTCCAGCACATGTCCTATTACTTCCTTCGCTGACCATTTCCCTTCTGCGTATCGATATTCCTCCTTTTCAGCTGGCAGGTTTTTTATAAACCTATAAAAGTTAGTGTTTTGGTTTTCCAGCTCTTTTATTACGTCCCCATCAATAAAATCTATGTAGGTAGCGTAAAAATTGGGGTAATCTTGTGGGTAAGGCTTTTGAATGAACATGACAGAAGTTGTTGGTTTTGAGATTGTAGCTTTCAAATAAGAATGAGGTTTAAAGTTAATTAAAAAGTATTTTTCCTGGGGGTGATTGTCTTTTAACTTTTTATTGACTTTATGCTTCATGCGCTTAAAAATAACTCGGATACAATAAATACCCTATGAGATACATACTGCTGCCCTACAAATTGCGTTCATTGAAGTAACTTTAAAAATAGTTGAAGTTGAATAAGACGGATGGAGGCTTATTGATTAGTTTTGTGCAGGGGGCCGGTCTCATTTTCCTATACTTCGTTTACTTGGAGATTTAAATTAAAGAAATTGGAAATACGTACTATTTATCTCTTCTTGTTCTTTGTAGTTGGAACCACCCACTTCGTGATAGGCCAGATAAAGCCAGGTGCCACTGAAAGAAGAGGAGATCGCTACCTGAGCGAAGCACATCATATTCAATCTGGTGAGTCTTATACTATCAGGCCGGGGTTTGTCTTTACCAGCGCTTTTGTGCGCTGCTCTAGCTGCACCTCTTTTGCAGGAGCTTCCATCGTGGCAGGTGCTGATACTTTTCTTTTAAAGCCTGACATACATGCGCCCATAGAAGTGGGTCTGCAAAGCCATCTGATAATTTTTCCAGATGACAGGGAATCATTTCTATTGCTGGCCAACGATTTGCAAGGAGAAATAACGATCGTTTACCTTAATGCTTTAGGGAAAAAGCGGGAACCAACAAACGAAAGGCTGGATAAGCCCGACGTGGAGACCACTGATGCGTGCGAAGCACCCAAAACCATAGGGCAAGAAGTATGGCGGTCGGGCCTTGGCGCACCTTCCTATACACGCAGCTTTACCAAAGTTGCCCACCTTATTGTGCACCATTCTGCTACTAGCAATCATCTCCAAGACTATACCAATGTGGTAAGGAATATTTATTTGCTTCATACTGAAGGCAATGGGTGGTCGGATGTGGGCTATAACTATCTCATAGCGCCAGATGGTACTATTTTCGAAGGGCGCGACCCTGGTAATGGTGATCAGGACAACGTGCTAGGTGCCCATTTCTGTGGTAGCAACACCGGTACCATGGGCATATGTTTGTTGGGGGAATATGGTTCGGCAAAACCCACTGCAGCCATGATGGATGCCTTACAACAGTTGTTGGCATGGAAAGCATCAAAGGATGAATTGGATCCGCTGGCTGCATTTTATCACCCGGCCAATAGCCAACTGGGGACAATTGCTGGGCATAAGGACGGTTGCAGTACGGAATGCCCTGGCGACAATGTATATAACTTGTTGCTGAAGACTAGGCAAGAGGTGGCTGCACTTATTCAGAACTGCCAACCTGCTGACGAAGTTGTGCTCTATCCCAATCCCACTGCTGATATCTTTTATGTGCCAACATCAGATTTCGCCTCTTTCAGGTGGGAGTGTTACGATATCTTAGGAAGAGAGGCTAAACTCGATTTTGTGACCATTGCCAATGGTGAAGTGAGCTTCAGTGTCCGTCACCTGACAGCGGGGGTCTATGTCGTAAGATTTGAGGATGCCGGCCAAGTATTTGAAAGGAAGCTCATCGTTTTATAAGGATAAGGCATAGCTTTTTACAGGTCTCCTGAACTTCTCTCCAATAATTCTTGAGAAAATATTAGAAAAAGAAATCCATAAAAATTTTTGTGAAAAGAAGATAAAAGTTATAATTTCAAAAGTGTTATTCTAACATTTAGAGCATTTGAGGCTCTCCACTACTAAAATTTGATATTAATGCTGACTTATGCTATCGTTTGCGATAACTTGAAAGGGTTGGGTTTCCACGTGTCGGATCTCAATAAAGGCATTTTTTCAATGGAGTCTGATATTCGGTTTTTATGAAGCGTTTTGTAAAAAAGTCCTCCATCTCAGATTCCAAAGTTTTTGTTATCAAGAAACTTGTGGAGCCTTATTTTGATCCCACCTTCCATTTTCATTCAGAATATCAATTGTTTTTAGTACTGAAAGGACAGGGGATGCGCTTTATTGGCGACTCCATGAAACCCTTCAAAGCAGGAGACCTGATCTTTACAGGACCAAATCTGCCTCACGTGTGGAGAAACGATAATGACTATTTCGAACAAAGCGAGCCGGGTAGAACAGCAGGAATTGTTATATACTTTCAGGAGAACTTTCTAGGAGACTCCATAATGCATAAAGAGGAAATGGAGGTTATATGGAGTTTGTTTGAAAAGGCAAAAAGAGGCATAGAGATTCTGGGGAAAACACGAGAGAAGGTGAGCCAAATGATGCAAGATCTTCTAGAAATGAAGGGGTTTAAAAGTATCATTCAATTGTTCGAAATATTTAATGAAATTGCCACGTCGACGGAACTAAACCCCATCACACGCTATGGCTATAACCCACCATTAAATAAAATCTCTACCGATCGGATGAACATTGTCTATGAACATGTCATGAAGAATTTCAGCCAGCAGATAGAACTTAAGGAAATGGCCGAATTGGTGAACATGACACCTACTTCGTTCAGTCGTTATTTTAAAACCCATGTCAATAAATCATTCTCAGAGTTTCTGAAGGAGGTTAGGATCAACCATGCATGCAAGTTGCTTCAAGAAGAAAAATTGAATATTTATCAGATTGCATTGGAATGTGGCTACAACACTTTGTCCAACTTCAACAAGCAATTTAAGGAAGTGATGGAGCAGACACCTTTCTTCTATCGGAAGGTATATCATACACTGAACGTTGGGACTTACGGGAATTTTTAATAGAAATAAATTATAAAATAAAACAAATAACTAAAACATGAAAGATAACATCAACAAGAGTGCTTTATTCAACGGCAGCTGTTTTGCATTGATAACAACTGCTTTCACATTTGCCATTAGGGCGGGGATTTTACCTGAGCTGGGAAGGGAATTTGACCTAACTGCTGAACAGTTGGGATTTATTAACTCCATGTGGTTCCTAGGCTTTCCAATTTCCATGATTATTGGAGGGCTTGTGTACCATTCTTTTGGGCCAGCTAATATCATGAGGGTGGCTTTTGTATCGCATACGCTCGGTATTATTCTAACCATTTATTCAGGTGGTTACGAGTTGCTCCTCTTGTCTACTTTGTTTATTGGGTTTGGTAATGGTTGTACAGAGGCGGCGTGTAACCCAATGATTGCTGACATGTATTCTGGCAACAAAATGAATAAGATGATGAACAGGTTCCACATGTGGTTTCCTGGAGGAATTTTCCTTGGTGCGATTATTTCCAAGCTGATGACTGACTTTGGCTTTTCTTGGGAAGCTCAAATGTGGGTACTCATGGTGCCGACCATTATATATGCCGTTTTATTCTATGGTAAGACATTTCCTAAACCATCAGTACAGGGAGCGACTTCTCTTTCTCAGAACTTTAAGGCAATGTTAACCCCTACTTACATTTTCTTGTTCTGCTGCATGGCGCTTACAGCGATATCAGAGTTCGGTCCTAACCAGTGGGTAAGCATTATCTTGGGTAGCAGTGGTGCGGACGCTATGATCATCTTGGCACTTACTACAGGATTGATGGCAGTAGGAAGGTTCTTTGCAGGCCCAGTGGTGGCAAAACTAGGCCAGACAGGCGTGTTGTTGTTGTCCGCTATTATAGCCACAATAGGTATTTATATGTTTAGTGTTGTTACTGGTCCTATGGCTTATGTAGCGGCTATCTTCTTTGCCATTGGAGTGTGTTACTTCTGGCCTGTGATGGTTGGTGCTGTAGCCCAAAGAGTACCTTTGAGCAGTGCCTTAGGCATGTCTATTATTGGAGGAGTGGGTATGTTCTCTACTTCTATTTTCCAGCCTATCATCGGCCGGTGGATCGATAACTCTAGAGCTGCAATGGCCGCCACAGGTCTCACAGGCGATGAGCTAGAACTTATGGCAGGCCAGGCTACGCTAGCTAAAATGGCCCTCTTCCCTGCCATATTGATCGTGCTGTTTACGATATTCTTTATATGGCAGAACAAGAAAAAAGGACCTAAAACTGAAGCCGTAATGCATTAATGGTCTTCATTTAAAGGCAATAAAAATCGCCTGCTCCTGTTTTGAGGGCAGGCGATTTTATTTAAATGCTTACTGAAGCTACACCGGACAGCAGTTGCCTAACATTATTTCCTCTTCTGCCTTCTTTTCAAAAGCACATAAATGACGATGGCCACAAGGGGAATAACAATATAAAATATAATACTGAAAGGCGTGGACAAATCTATCGGCTCATTGTCGCTGGGCTTTGGTAAACCCTGAGGAGTATGAGCGTATAAAAACCCATTCACAAAAATAAAGAGGGCACAAAAAGTAAGTGTCCTATATATGCCTTGTTGAAGTAAAGATTGCATAACTAATGCTTATAACTTTGCTGAATAACTTGCCTCATCAAAGCCAACCATCAAGACTTTCCCGTCCTTTTCTATCACCGGTCGCTTGATAATGCTTGTATTCGTTAACATCACGTTCACGGCTTGTGTTTCGTCAGTAACAGCATTTCTTGTTTCCTCATCAAGTTTTCTCCAGGTAGTACCCCTTCGGTTCAGTAGGTTTTCCCATCCCACCTGGCTGCACCAGCTTTGTAATTTCTCCGTGGTGATGCCCTCTTTCTTATAGTCATGAAACTCAAAAACCTTGTTGTTGGCTTTTAGCCAGTTGAGGGCCTTCTTTACGGTATCACAATTCTTTATGCCATATACGATCATCATACTTTAAATTTATTTGTTGTGGTTTGCCTCTCGCAGTCTCCTGAAGTGGGAGATACTGGAAAGGCAAAATGTAGGAATTGGATCGGAAATTAGTGAATTGGATTACAAATCCAAAGTCTAGAAGTCAGATCAGGGTTTGAGCAGGTTGCAGGTAGTGGCATTGTAAATGCCCAGCTTATGAGTCCGGATACAAGTCTGGACTAGCAAGGAAAAATCAGCTCATGTTTTCTTTATTTTTCCTTACTGACTGTTTAATTAGGCTTAATAAGTATTCAATATCTTCCAAATCTTTAACCTTGATTTCATAAGAACCATTTCCCCAATGTCCTATATTTGAGACATCTCTTGAAATTTTCTTGGCGTCCTCTAAGTCGCCACTTTTTAAATTCAAGTATAATTTCAGTGCTCTATTTTGAATGACAATATCACAGAAAATTTGATTCTCTATTTTAAATCCAATTGTTTGTTTTTTTGGTTGCGCTGAAATATTCTCATCAAGACCTAAAATTCGTTCTTTCAAGGCTTCGTAAAGCTCGGTAGTTGCTATATCTGCTTTTGATAAATGGTCTTGCTCAGTAAATACTTTTACTTCTTTATTTACTTGCTCAACTACGTGGTCTTTCCGAGCAATTGTTTTTACACTTTCCTGAGCACCAGAAGTCTTTATTTGATTGTATATGATAGTCTGATTGCTATAGCGCTTGATTTCCCAAAGTTCGATAGGTAAGTCTTTGAAATTTATAGCTTCTTTTTGATAAGTCGTAAATGATGGGGAGACGAATATTACCTTAGATTGCGACCAGTCCACGTCATTTCGCTTCAAGGCGGCTTGTGAGTTTTCATTGTATTCCAAAATAAAATCAGCTTTGTTGTTGAGCATTAGCGATAAATAAGCATAACCTTGGTCAATGACGCTGAAATTTTTATCTCGTTTATATTCTATAATTACAAATGAGCCAGAGTCTTTGTCGAATGCTAAAGTGTCTATGCGAAAATTATGAAGCATAAATTCTGACTTGACAAATTCCAATCTGAATACAGCGTTCAAATTTACTTCTGTTAGAAATTGAATCTCCCTTTCAAGTCTAAATGGGTGCTCCTTTATGCTTTCAAGCCGTCCGTCAGGTTCTATTTTAAATAAGGCCATTTGCTTTTTATGATTCTTTATTTAATATATGGCTGAAAATAATTACATGGTTTTTAACATTCTAGCCTTTGCGGTTAAACATACCATTTATAATAAAATTAAAAAATATTGCTTAGGTAAATTCCAGCTAGTCCGGATTTGTAATCCGGACTTTCGGACTTTGGATTTTCAATCCAATTTGTTAATTTATTCCCAACTTCTACAGCTATGGGATTTAAATATACTATACAAAGCAACGGGATTTACTTCCTTACTTTCACGGTAGTTGACTGGCTCGATGTTTTTACAAGGCGTATCTATAAGGATATCCTTGTTGATTCTCTCAGGTATTGCCAGCACCATAAAGGGCTCGATATCTTCGCCTGGTGCCTTATGTCCAACCATGTCCATGTCATCGCCTCTTCCTCTGGGCAAAATTCCCTGTCCGATATTATGCGGGATCTGAAAAAGTTTACTTCTAAAGCGATCGTGACAGCCATTGCAGAAACAAATGAAAGCAGGAAAGCGTGGCTGCTGGACAGGTTAGTGTTCCGGGGCAGGACAAATTCCAAAATCAAGGAATATCAGTTTTGGCAGGCAGGGTTTCACCCAATCGAATTGATAAGCAACAAGTTTATTGACCAGAAGCTCCATTATATCCATCATAATCCAGTAGAGGCTGGCTATGTTGCCAATCCCGAAGATTATCTATACAGTTCAGCGATCGATTATTCGGGTGGCAAGGGATTGTTGGAGGTTATAATATTGGAGTAAGGGGGCATTGGAAATGCCGAGTTCACGAGTCCGGATTACAAATCCGGACTAGCGGGATTTGGCTAAAGACCCTTGTGATTATAAGTATTCGTCGGCAAGGTATTATGAAAGTGATGTGAAAGTATTTCCGTTTTTAAAGGATTCGTTGGGGGAGTTTTAGCGCCAAGATAGTGTGTTTCGTGAGGACACGAACCCCGGCAATAGCCTTTTACAAACAAAAACGGCTGCCTTTTCGGGCAGCCGTTCTCAACAATGCTAATGCTATCTTTACTTCACTACGGTCATGACGCCGTTCATGATCCTCCAGTGGCCTGGGAAAGTACACACGAATGGATAGTCTCCAGGTGTGTCTGGTACTTTTATCGTAAGCTCATAAGTTGATTCTGGATCTACCAATGGCGTAGAGAATAGCACTTCGCCCATGTTCGGGATATACTGTTGCTCGCTTCCGGTGGGCGATTTGGCCATCTCGTCGGCGGCTTGTCCAACACGCTCTAATGATCCCGGCTTGATGATCAAGAGGTTGTGCTGCATGAAATCTGGATTTTCCAAAACGATCTTGATAAGGCTTCCCGCCTTAACTTTAAAGGCCGTCTTGTCAAACTTCATTTCGCCTATCACTACCCCTATACGGATCACCTCATCAGGCTCTGCAGCAATAGCTGCTTCTTTCGCTTTTAGGTTTACCACTACCATCTTGGCGTTTTCCAGCTCACCTTCAAAAGCAAAGTTCTCTGGATAATCGCCTACCTGTTTTGCTATTGGCGTAGTGTCGTCATTTCGACGGTAGTCAGGGCGGTTATGGCCAAGTTTCAGGAAGCCATTTGGATTTTGCGCAAACAATCCGGTGGTAGAGCCTTCCGCTACCTTTTCATTGTCGATATAGAGTCGCATTACCCCGCCTTCCAATAATTGTCCCTTTGCACTAAAGGCTTGAGGCAATGAGGCAGAAGAACTGATCACAGTTTTCTTTCCCTTTTGGTTGATTTGGAAGTGTACCTTGTCATCTTTTATGAAAAGCGAGAACCCATCTTTATCATCACCTTGTGTGATCAACACCCCTTGGCGTTTAGCAGGGTTTCGAGGCATTTTTACATCGGTAATGACAGAAAGCTCTTGCTCGGCATAGTCGGGTACTTGGCGTGGGCTCCACATGCCGCCACGTCGTTCAAGCGGGAACACTGCCATGTTGTCTCCTGCAATGATGCGCTCCAGTAGGCTGCCATTCACATTGCTAAGGTCTAAGGCCGCATTGTTTTTGCTGAATTCTTCCGTGAAAGAAGCCTTGTTCAGCATACCCGCAATCAGTAGCCCATGAGACAACCACTTGTCCTGGATATTTTCCTCAACTTGTACAGCTTCATATATTGCCTTTCCGATAGCCGGAGAAGGCTGAGCATCTGCCAACTTGAGCAATGTCGCCAATCTCACTCGGAAATCTTCGTCTTGGAGTGCGTTTGAGCTAAGTAAGCCGTTGACCACATTTTCGTTATCGCTAGGCAATACTTGTACGGCTGCTCTTCTCACTCCTGATGCTGGGTGATTCAGTGCTCCTAATGCCACGTCTACAGCTTCTTGGTTGGAGCCGTCCAGCAGCCCTAGTCCGTGCATGGTCCAAAGGGCATGAATAGCACCGCCATTGACGCCCACTTGATCGACAGACCTGTCTTTGACCAAGGCATAAAGGTCGTTGGCGACAGACTTATCTCCCAATTCTACCAACAAGCGCTGTGCTGTAGTTCTCCAGAACATATTGTCGCTCTTAAGTGCACTGATCAACGTATTGGGCTTACTTCTGTCTAAGTTGTAACCTTTTGAAGGTTTAGCGTCTTCGTGCACCAAACGATATATCCTACCCCTTTTGTTATCTCTCAGAGGGTCGATATAGGCATTCCCTTCTCCATTGTCGAAGCCTTGAGGAGTAGGGTTGTGCTGGATAATAAAGTTGTACCAGTCCAATACCCACAATGCGCCATCTGGCCCAACTTTGGCTTCCACAGGCCCAAACCATTCGTCGGCACTGGCTACAACGTTCCAGCCATCTTGCGCCTCAACAAATCCCGCACCCTCTTGTCTGAGGACGTGCTTATGAACAACGCGACCAGTTGGCTCAGTAATAAAGGCTACCCTGTTCCAGAACTCCTTAGGGAAAGAACGTGCTGTATATAAGCTGTGACCTGCAGCTGCCGTAAAACCTCCATGAACATCTACCTGACGAAGGTTTTTAGTCACTACGTGCATGCCATAATGGCTATCGATTTTCTGGTTGCCACGCTCATTTATCTGTACTTTCTCGTAATATTTGTTGGGGATCGCAAAGAAGTTACTATGTTCGTTGTTGGCAGTCGAGATGAAAACATCGAAATCTTCGGAGAATCCTAACCCCCATGTGTTGTTGCTCATGTTGGAGAGATATTCAAATTCACTAGCATTGGGGCTGAACTTGTACACCCCAGAGCTGAACTTCAATGTTTGTCCAGCAATGGTGCCGTCAAATCCTGAATAACCTACTGTACCCCAAATTTTGTTATCCAGTCCATATCTTAAGTTGGATGGCCCCGCATGCGTATCAAATGTGCCCCATCCGTCTATAAGCACTCTTCTTACGTCCGCTTTGTCATCACCGTCCTCATCTTTCAAGAATAGGAAATGAGGAGCTTGTGCAACGACAATCCCGCCATTGGCAAAAGCAAACCCTGTAGGGATGTTCAATTTATCAGCAAACACGGTCACTTTATCCGCCTTACCGTCATTGTTGGTGTCTTCTAGAATCAAGATTCTGTCGTCACCTTCACCTTTGTCATCTCTTACGGTGTTGGGATAGTCCACTGTCTCAATCACCCAAAGCCTTCCTTTCTCATCCCAATCCATAGCGATGGGGTTTCTCACATCCGGCTCGCTTGCAAACAATTCCAATTTAAAGCCTACTGGAACCTGAATAAGTGTTTGTGATTCTTCAGGGGAAAGCGGAAGTTGATATTTTGGCGGAGGATCTCTACGCTCATAGTTAGGCACGTTGGCCTCTTCATATGTAGGCTCCGCTATGGTGAACCTATTCAGGCGATCTGCCGCTTCTTCGCCTACAGCCCAAAGAATACCGCTTCTGATGAGCTGCAAAAAGCCTGGATTGCGGAAGGTGCGTTCGTCATGTCCAAAGGCTGTATAAAACACCCTTCCCTTTCCATGATTCTTTACCCAAGTATAGGGCTCTCTATGGCCATTCTCAACCCGCTCCATGAGCACTTCTATGTCGTCCGCGATTTTGTCATGGACATAGGTTTCGTCCCACTCTGTAGTGAATTGCGTCACATCTTTAAGAGCAGGATGATCTGGCTTGATAATTTCTGCCGAGAATGAGCCGCTTTCGTGGCTCTTAAACTGGCCACCAATAAGCTTGACAACCTCGTCTGAATTTCGAAAACAGAAGGAGGCAGAGTGGATAGGAATAAAACCTTTTCCTGATGCTACATAGTCTAACAATGCTTTAGCTTGCTCAGACGAAATGGTGTCGTGGTTGGCATACAGGATAAGGCCATCATACCGCTTCAACATATCAGAAGTCAAGTCTTCTGGATTGGTTGAGTAGGTAATGTTGAAGCCGTCCTTGAAGTACTCCTGTGCTAAGATGTCAGCTAGCTTTTCTGAATCATGATGTTTGCTATCGTGTCCTAGAAAGAACAATTCCAACCTTTTCGGCGAATTGTCCTGACACGAGAAAATGAACAGAGAAGCGATTAAAATAAATGAAAGTTTGAACTTCATACAACTAGTGTTTTGATATAAATTAAATAGGGAATGCCGTTCAGCCACGGAAGGCTAAACGGCCATTCAAGATTATGATAAGGTGAAATCGGGCAATTTGATAAGCTCACCTCCCTTGAGTGCGGACTCGTGTGCAAGAATGCCGACAGCAGTGATGTTCGCAGACTGGCGGGCATTGGGAAAAGGCTCTCTGCCTTCTACCAATGCACTGAGGAATTCATGCACTAGGTGAGGGTGTGAGCCTCCGTGGCCAGCACCTTGAGTAAAGGATAAGTGCTGATTATCGTCTTCGTCATACACTCCGGCAGTAGTAAAGCGCTGAATCTCTTTTGGTAAGAGATGTGCATAATCAGGACAAACTACTTCCTCTGGAATTTCGGGTTCCGGTTTTTTGGCTGTATGCACAACCAGTGGATTCCCTTCAATGAGTGGCCATTCCACCGACTTTTTAGATCCGTAAACCTCAAAGCTTTCCCTATACTGTCTTGCTGTATCGAACAACGATCTATATACATGGGCGCTCAAGTCAGAGTCTCGGAACTTTATATGAGCGGTTTCTACAGCATAAGGAGAATTGTAATGGTGGTGCAAAGAAGGGTCGATTGTTCCTGAACCAAAGCATGAAACATATTCTGCCTCATCGCGTGTCAAAGCCAGTACAGGCCCTACGCAATGCGTTGCATAATGCATGGGAGGCAATCCAGGCCAGTAGTTGGGCCATCCTTCCATATCTTGCTGGTGGCTGGCTTTTAGAAATTGGATCTTGCCTAGCTCTCCCTTTTCGTACAACTCTTTCATGAACAAAAATTCCCTGGCGTAGATTACCGTTTCCATCATCATGTAGCTTTTTCCAGTTTCTTTAACTGCTTCCACGATTTGCCTACATTCTTCCACCGTAGTGGCCATAGGTACCGTACAGGCTACATGTTTGCCCGCTCTCAATGCCTTCAGCGATTGTTCGGCATGGTTGGGAATAGGCGTATTAATATGAACAGCATCAATGTTCTCGTCTTTTAACAGTTCGTCATAGTCGGTATAGCGCTTCTCAATACCAAACTGATCGCCAATGGCATTAAGCTTTTCTTCGTTCCGTTGACATATGGCATACATATTAGCATTTGGGTGCCTTTGATATATCGGAATAAATTCCGCACCAAATCCTAATCCTATGATCGCTACGTTTATAACATCTTTTTGCATGGTGGTTTTTTTATTATAGTTTAACAATATTGTTTTTCTGACATCGATTATTCCCCTGAGGCCCAGCTTCTCAGGAAATCATGCCCTTCTCGGGCAAAAGAGTCCTGGTCTTTAGCCAGATTTCTCCAAATACATACGGCGGCAGCTAGTTCTTTATTTTCCGGCGTAAAGCTTTCGATCGATACAGTACCTTGATAGTTGATCTTTTCCAGTCCTGAATAATAGGCTTGCCAATTGGTACTACCGGTGCCGGGTGTCCCCCTATAGTTCTCAGACACCTGTAGATGGATGAGTTTATCCCCAGCCTTTACTATAGCATCTTCAGGATCAGGTTCTTCGATATTCATATGGAACATATCTAAGCAAACCTTTGCAGAAGGGTGGTCGATATCTTTGATCAACCGGAGTACGTCGTCCACATTATTAATAAGGTCCGATTCGAAGCGGTTGAGAGGCTCTAGGGCAATGTCCAAACCTCTCGCTGAGGCCAGTTCGCATGCCATTCTCAATCCTTCCGCTGCCCTTTCCCATTCTTTCCTTTTCTGTTCAGGAGATACCATACGTGCCTTGCCCACAGCTGAATACATAGGGCCAGCAAAGAAGCTGGCGCCAAGTTCTTTGGCAATGTCCAAGCATGTCTCTATATAGGCTATACCTGTCTCACGTAATTTCGCATCGTCGCTGGTCAGGTCTCGGGTAGGGCCAAATGCACCACAAACAAGGGCTTCCAAATCAAAACTGTCCAACTGTTCCTTTATTGCCTTTGTGTCGATCTCTTTTGGATCTTCTATGGCAATTTCGACTTTGTCATAGCCCAAGTTTTTGATTTTTGAGAAAAGCTCCGGGGCGTTCTGAGTCCTGAAAGGCGACACCCATAACCAAGTACTTACACCAAGTTTTACATTTAAAGCCATTCTATTTTATTTAGTGGCATTATTTGCCATGTTATAATTCGATTACAAGTTAAAGGTACTCAATTAAGAAGGGATAATTGACCTATAATTTATCCATTTCCGACTGTTTCTTGTCATTATGAGTGCTTTTGTTGTGGATTGCATGATATAAAACGACTTGTTTGCTTTGTTTGGTCTAAGGTGATAGATATAATAAAACTAGCGTGTTGTCGCTACAATGTACACAAGATGAGATTGTTATAAAAGGATTGTGAGATACTTCTATAGAAGTTCAGGAAAGGACAAGCAATAAAAAAAGCCTAAAACGGCTGTGGCGTTTCTAGGCTTGACTTTTCAAGTGATCCCGTTTGGATTCGAACCAAAGACCTACTGCTTAGAAGGCAGTTGCTCTATCCAGCTGAGCTACGGGACCATCATTGGGGTTTCCAAATGTGGTCGCAAAAGTAAGTATGAAAATTATAATTCCAAACAGAAACCTACAATATTTCCTGTTTGAGTTCCTGCCGACCTAGCATTTTACCATTTAACGATCGAATTGTATTAAGTTGAGGCGATACGTTCAGCCTTTATGATAGCATCCAAATTCAAAGGGCCATAAAGATGAGGGTAGGGAGCCTGGTGAGGGTATACCGATTCAAACTTGAGGGCGGCTGTAACTTTTAAAGGGTCGATGTGAAGCAGTACCAGATCTGTTTGGCCTTTAAAATATCTTTCTAATACTAAAGGAAGCTGTTCTCGTGTGCTCAAGTGGATAAAGCCTTCTTTAGATAACGATGTAGGAGCGTAATGCTTCTCTTTTTGGGCTGAAGTCCATTCCTTCAAAGGCATAATATGGTAAAGATCGCTTACTTGCCGGCTTTTACCTGGTGGCTGCCGGACATACTCATTCACAAAATCAGCGAAAGCATATAGGTTGCTGCCCCGAAATTTAATAGGGAAGTCATGATGTGTGCCGTGCAACTCAACCGTGAGCACGCTATAGCCTTGCCAACCGAAATATAATAGAAGTAGGTTCAAGAGTAACCAGGAGAGTATGGCCCAGGGGACGAAAAGGTTCTTAGCAATGGCAATTACACTTAGTGGTGCGAAAATGCCTCCTGCAATCAACGGCAGCATCATTTTGCGGCGATTGATAGAGAGCAGCCTGATTTCCGATAGGGGATATTGGGTGGTTTTGCCTTTCCTAGTAATAAATAAATTGCTTTGGGTTAACAAACAACGGTTGTTAATGTCATTCTCACGCCCCAAATAATATACCGCTACCGGAAGAGAAGTTGGCATAAATTCATTCAATAGAGGGCTTCAAGCGTTTCGTATAGATCCTGCCGCATGGCATCGAACCGGGTCAGAACCTTATCTATAAATGGCGATTGGGCAAAGGTGCGGACATCTTCCAATCCTGTAATGTCCATCTCGCTTACTTTGTAGGTCTGCTCCAGTACATCTTGCTCGAACTTGATGAGGTACTTTTCATTCCAGCTGAAAATGGTGACTTTACAAGAGGGGTGAACAATTTCTTCAACGACTCTCATGGGCAAAGATTTTAATATAAACGGGATAGGCCGTCTTATGCAAATATGGACAATTTAGCCGATAATTTGTCATTGAAGAGGCTTCTATTCTTTTAGAGTCGGTTTAGGCCGCTTTACTACGAGCTAATTGTACTTTTGTCGATGTTCTTGATGGATCTTGAGTAGTATTTCTTTCGTAAGGGGCTTGGTGATATAATCGACCACATCTTCATGGCTTTTGGCTTTGTTGATGTCCTCGGGATATACGGACGAGGATAGCATATAAAGATCGATTTGACTTCGAATAGAAGAAGGCATCTTGTTGTACTTTTCCAAAAATTCCCAACCGTTCATTAAAGGCATGTTTATGTCCAGAAAAATTACCTGGGGGAGTGGCTCACCTGATGCGATCTTTTCTTCCAATAAAACTAAGCCTTGTTTACCGCTTGTTACCGCCTCCGCTTTCTCCGAAATCCCCACTGCTTGTACCATTCTCGAAAACAGAAAATTGTTAACTTGATCGTCGTCAATTATTAAGATGTTGTAAAATTTTTCCATAACTAAAAATTGAAAGTGTGCTGGTAAATGTTGTATAGACAGTTTGTTTTAATGATTTAGCACATATTGCTATTAAAAAGGAAAGATCAAACGATTATAATTATTGTTTTGTTTTTATTTGTCGAATTCATTGCATTGGTGATTATGAGAAGCAATTGGAAAATCCCCTGTAAAATGAATAGAAATGTAGATCTGGTAATATTTTGACAGCTAATGGATTGCCCCCTTGATAAAGGTTGTTAAGATATTATCTCGTCCAGTAAACCAGCTGTCTCCTGGTCATAAGATTTCCCACCTAGCTTGTGAATATTGAAAATTATGAACTAAACTATACTTCGGACATAGGGACCTTGTTGGAACTTAGATCACAAAAATTGCAATGATCAAGACCACTAAGAATTATAATTGTATCTAATACATTTAAACATGTATATTTGAGATTCTTGTAAAAAGTACGGGCGTCTATAAAATTAGAGATATAGAGGTTGGTTTTGTTCAATTTAGCCAAGCTCCCTGCGAGCTATTAAGTATATGAATAAATATTCTGGACAGAAGCGGGTTCTGGTAGCTGTTGACTGTGTTATATTTGGGTTTGACGGGGAGGATTATAAAATATTGCTGATCAAAAGGGGTTTTTCTCCTGAAAAAGATAAATGGAGCTTGATGGGCGGATTTCTCCAGGCTGAAGAGAGCTTGGAAGAGGCTGCTAATCGAGTGCTTAAGCAACTGACGGGCCTTGAGGAGGTGTATATGGAGCAGTTATATGCTTTTAGCGAGCCTGAAAGGGATCCGGTTGAAAGGACTGTGGGCATAGCTTACTTTGCTTTGATAGACATTCAAAAGTATGAAAAGCAGCTGAGCGTCGATTATCACCCAGAATGGTTTCCGATAAAAGAAATGCCCCAACTTATATTTGACCATGGAGAAATGGTAGAAATGGCCTTGGCAAGGTTGCGGTATAAGGCAGCTTCTCATCCCATATTATTTAAACTGCTTCCTGATAAATTCACGATCCCCCATCTTCAGGCTTTGTACGAAGGTTTGTACGACACAACTTTCGACAAGCGCAACTTCATAAGAAAGCTTCAGTCTACTGGCCTCTTGATTAAGCTGAAAGAAAAAGATAAAGAGAACTCACGAAAAGGTGCCTTTTACTACGCCTTGGATCAGAGTAAGTTCTCAGAAGACTTTCAGGCCTTCCTAAACTTTATTCCCAAGCCGGATAAGTTATTGAATTGATTGGGTTAATACCTAGTTGCTACTCAAAATATGCATCATAAAGCAGGCCAGAACAACCTGCTTTTTTTATTTAGTGTAATGGATACTACACTATATCCAGTCCTAATACTCCGCCTGATTTTGAAGTCATCTAACAATATTTACTAGATAAAAGGATTGGGATTGTTTTTCTAAGGTGGTCACAAAAAAATATGCTGAATAATTTTTTGTTTCAATTATATAAGTGTTAATTTGACACCATAAAAAAACAATCAATATTACTGTGGATAAAGAGTTATATGTAATAGGCGTGGATTACGGTACAGATTCGGTCCGTTCCGTATTAGCCAACGTCAGAAATGGAGAAGAAATAAGTGCATCTGTTTTTTACTATCCAAGATGGAAAGAAGGAATGTATTGCGATGCCCCAAAGAACCAATTTAGGCAGCATCCTTTGGACTATGTTGAAGGCTTAGAAAAGACGATAAAGGAATGTTTGGAACAAGCCGGAAAGGATATAGCAAAGTCTGTTAGGGGCATAGCCATTGATACTACGGGATCTACTCCTGTGGCGGTAAATAAAGAAGGCGTGCCTTTAGCGCTTTTGCCAGAGTTTAGGGAGAATCCCAATGCGATGTTTGTCCTTCCAAAGTACAAACATCGCATTGGGATTCTCCCTAAACTCTGGCAAAA
>SMEH01000293.1_pt1 | contig 23089 bp, 19 predicted proteins | sample 2456361 | NCBI WGS metagenome assembly SMEH01 (sample SAMN10132587, study PRJNA489261) | soil metagenome | isolation source: day1 control-loamy sand soil ammended | place: USA | reverse complement strand
ACAGCTATATCACTTTGGAAAATAGTCGACAAGGCATTTTCAACCACCTCTTGAATCGAAAGGGCATTCCGCTGCCGCTGCCATCCATGATAAGCCGTGCCTTTATAGGAAATTTCAAAAAAATATCGCAATCAGACCTGGGTTTTTGTTCCAAACAAAATTGCAACACTTTGTTTTATTTTGCTATTGCAATAGTGCAAATTTACGCACACCCATCCATAGAAAACTTCAAAATTATATGGGCGGCATCCGGGCTGTCCCTTCTACTCCGATCATCCACAAGCATTCTCTCGGCCGCATTTCATTGCTAACGGCAGCAGCCTCCCTACCCAAAACCCGCCCATATCGGGGTATCCGTTCCATCCCTGCCGCTGCTACATACACAACAGCTACATTGCAAAATCCAAACTCCTTAAATTCTATTTTTGATACAATTGTCTTAATTTGCACCCCAATCGTAAATCCTTAAAACATGATACAAAGAATCCAAACCATATTCCTTTTAATAGTAGCCGTTTGTATGATTTCTGTAGTCTTCTCTACCATTTGGGAAAAGGTTAGCATAGAAGATCAGGAAAAAGCAAGCTTGACAGCCATCAGCCTCATCCACTATACGATAGACACCCAATCGGAAGATCCTTCTTATACGGTTATCTCTGAAAAGCCTACCTATTATATTGCGATTGCCGCCATCCTCTCTGCTCTTGTGGCCCTGTATTCTATCATGCAATACAAGAACCGGATCACGCAGCTCAAGCTGGGTTTTCTGAACATACTACTCATCGCTGCCACGCTCGGTACTTCCATTTACTACATGTACGAAGCAGAAAGGCTCCTAGCCTTAGACATGCAGGGGACTTATAAGATTGGTATTTTTCTTCCTGCTATAGCACTTTTGGCTAACTCCATGGCCAACAGATTCATCAAAAGGGACGAGGACTTGGTTCGTTCGGTTGATAGGATCCGGTGAATACGATCAAGATTTTAGATGCCAGACACAAAATCAAATGGCAATTAGCTGTAAGAATAGGTATTATTAGATTTCAGAAGACAAACGATTGACAATATAAATTGCGATAACAATCTTATTTCATCATTCTCAAAAAAATGGTATCACGCAACGGCCGCAACGAGGAACGCAAAGCCGCAAAGACATAATTCACGATACCAGAAATTATACAGAAGTAGGCCGATAGGACCCAGATAGCCTGCAAGGCTTCAACATGAACTGCCTGATCCCTCACTTCTTAATAATGTCTAATATTTCAATGGTAGTTTGAGCGTAGGGCAAGTCGCCACAAAGAAAACCTTTTGGGTCTATTTTGTAAGTCAGCATTACTTTGAGTTTGTGCTGCTTAAACTTGGTCGGTAGATTGACAGGTTTGTACCTTTCTTCGTCAATTATTAGCATGTAGCCACAGCCATCTACCTCCGGTTCTCCAGTATAAATCACTTCAGCAGTTACAAAATCATTATCTGTTTCTATAGCGCCTTCGTCGGAGGAACAGGAAAATAATATGATCAATGTGCTCAAAAGTAAGAACAATTTTTTCATGGCTGGAAGGTTGTTTTACTTGTAAAGTGCACAAATATTATATTCTACGCAAGAAATCGCTGCTTATAAGTAGGTAGATATATAAATTGTTTTTTAGAGTGCCAAAAAATTAATAGTTTGGCCGGTAAAATAATAACTCTATGGAACCAGCGATTATTCTAGAAAATGCACAGGTCAGGGCTACTTTCAAAACAAAGGGAGCGGAACTTACCAGTCTTATTCATAAAGGAAATGAGCTCGAATATATTTGGCAAGCAGATCCACAGATTTGGAACAGGCATGCACCAGTTTTGTTCCCTATTGTTGGCAAGCTAAAAAATGACACTTATTCCTATAGGAATGATTGGTTTCGTTTGTCGCAGCATGGCTTTGCAAGGGACCTGGAATATGAACTTGAAGGTCTTACCGAAGATGCGCTGAAGTTTGTATTGAATCACTCAGAAAAAACACTTGTGCATTATCCTTTTAAATTTAAGCTAGTCATAGGTTATAAGCTAAAAGCAACTACCCTAACTGTTTCGTACGAAGTATTTAATGAAAGTGAGGAACCACTTTTCTTTTCAATAGGCGCACATCCTGCATTCCGATGCCCATTAACAGACAAAGGAAAGTTCGAAGACTACTACTTGGAATTCAACGAAGCAGAAACCTTGGAGCGTCACCTTTTGACGGATGGTGTTTTCGATGGGACTACTGAAGTGGTGATGGATAATGCCAATATCCTGCCTTTAACATACGAGCTCTTCGAAAAGGATGCCCTTGTTTTCAAAAAGTTCAAGTCCAATACCGTAACATTGAAGAGCAGGAAAGAGCCTCGGGGGTTAAAGGTGTCTTTTCCGGGATTCCCTTATTTAGGTATTTGGACAAAACAAAAAGGAGCCCCTTTTATATGTATAGAACCTTGGTATGGATTGGCCGATTCTACAAACACATCAGGAGATCTTGTAGAGAAAGAGGGAGTTATGAAACTGGAACCCGCAGAAGAGTTTGATTGCCATTACCAGATTGAAATTTTTTAGCTACGTTAAAAACCTTTCTAGCTTTTGAATCGTTAAAGTAACTTGGTATAAAAACCCTGAATGCTATTTTTTAATCGGGTTAGAGGGTTCCCATAACTTAAAACTTTTTACCATGAAAACGTTAAATCTTTTGGCAGTAGCCACAGCAATCTTCTTTATGACATCTTGTGGAGAACAAAGGCAAAATAATGAGAATTATGACAGCCCTGGTACTATGCAGGAAGCTCCTTCTGATGTATATGATGAGAATCTATATGAAGGAGAGAACATAGAAGAAGAGAGATTGGATGAAGGAACAGAAAGACTAGGTGAGCCAGATGCAACTGAACTGGACGCTAATGAACCCGAGATGGGAGTTGATACAAATGTAGAAGAAGATACATCTTATGTGGAGTAACCTTCTTCTTTCTTAAGAAAAGGGCTGCGATTTTCGTAGCCCTTTTTTGTTCCGTTCAGCCAGCGTTAGGCAATGCTATCCCTCAATAATGTGGATATCGTTGCTCACCCATGATCCGTTATAGCTCCGAATTCAACTTAGCTCTACAATTTTCACTCAATACTTTAATTACCTCATGCACGGAAATTATATCCTGGGGAAGTCGAGTGTTGGTTGCGATTGTCTCTAACTCATTGAGTTTTGAAGCCAATGAAGTTGCACCAATAATCTGCAAGGAGGATTTGAGTCGATGGGCCGTCTGAGCGAGTCCATCTAAGTCCCTTTGCTGAATATATTGCTGAAACAATCGGTCTGCTTCTTCCATTTGACTCACTATATCGGCGATGAATTCCTTAAGCATAACTGGATCTTCCCCCACTATCTCTTTTATATATGACAAGTTTATATTGCACTCCATTTCTTTATCGCTTGTTTAAAGATATATACGCTCACTTTGGGAAAAGGAACCCTAAATTGCAAGGGTTGTAATGAAATGGCTGCTTTTACTAGTATATGTGAGGAGCCTCAGATTCCATTATATTCTGTTTTTAATAGCAGCAACATCTCAAGATCACCCCGCTCCAATTAACAGACAAGCAATTGGTTGCACAATGATCATGAATAGGTGCCGGTTCATGGGCCTTCAATAAAAATGAATATTAAGACAAAGAAACGACACTTTTGAAAGTAAGGAAATAAGGTTCCAGTGGATATATGTGGTGTAATGTATTGCTATTTTTTGAAAATAGTATGCTTGCATACTATTTCATTTGTATTTAAAAATGTATACATTTAAACTCTTGTAATAAGGGATTTGGCCAACTCGAAACCAATAACTAAATGTGGAAATTTAAGAGCCTGTAAGGCAATCTGTTTGCAGAATGGACTTATTAAACCAAAAGCATGTTTAGGTTAGCGCAATAGTTGGAAGTTAAGAAAAAAAGATTCGAATATAGAAAGGAGTGGCAAGGTCAATATATGCTCAAGAGCGATGGAATCAGCTAGACAAATAGAATTATGATCAAGAAAGAGAGGGCACAACAAGAAACAAACGGCATAAAAAAAAACCTTCTTAAAAAGAAGGTTTTGGGAAGTGGTGATGAGTGGATTCGAACCACCGACTCACGGATTTTCAGTCCGATGCTCTACCAACTGAGCTACATCACCGCCTTTAAGAGCCACAAAAATATGCAAATTTATTTTCGTGGCAAAAGTTTTTGAAAATAAAGAGAACAAAAATATAATTCTGCTTTCAAACCACTCATTATGAATTATTTACCTCAAGTGCTTTTTTTGGCCATCATTGCCACTACTGTCTATTTTGTCTGGAAAAGGGTCAGTAGCATAAGTGCCAACATCCGAATGGGAAGGCCGATAGACCGCAGCGATCTAAAAGGAGAGCGTTTCAAGCAAATGCTTTTGGTGGCCTTTGGCCAAAAGAAAATGTTCAAACGTATTGTGCCTGCCATACTCCATCTTTTTGTATACGTCGGATTTCTTGTCATCAATCTCGAAGTCTTGGAGTTTGTCCTAGATGGCATCTTGGGCACGCATCGTTTGTTTGCCCCTTATTTAGGTGATTTCTACACCATAGCTTTAAATATTTTCGAGTTTTTGGCCGTAGCGGTGATTGTAAGTTGCGTCATTTTTCTTTTCCGTAGAAATGTATTGAAACTGAATCGGTTTCGTGCGCAAGAGATGACCGGATGGCCTAGATTGGATGCCAACCTGATCTTGGTAATAGAAATCGTTCTTATGGTGGCTATTCTTACCATGAACTCCACCGACCAAATACTGCAAAGCAGAGGTACTGAAGGCTATCCCGAGACGGGCACTTTCTTGTTTAGCGCATTGCTCCTTCCAATTTTTGAGAATATGGGAACAGGGGCATTGATAGCCATAGAGCGATTGGCCTGGTGGTTCCATATCATCGGGATATTAGCGTTTGCAGTTTACATCACCTATTCTAAGCACTTACATATTTTCTTGTCATTTCCCAATACATATTATGCCAGCCTGAAACCTAAAACAGAGATGGCTAATATGCCTGAAGTAACACAAGAAGTGAAGATGATGTTGGACATAACCCAAGAGCCCATGGCACCACAGGAGGGTGAGATCCCTAGGTTTGGAGCGAAAGATGTAAACGACCTTCATTGGAAAAACCTGATGGATGCCTATACATGTACGGAATGTGGGCGTTGCACGGCAGAGTGTCCAGCTAACATTACAGGCAAGAAGCTATCTCCTAGAAAGATCATGATGGACACACGCGATAGAATGACAGAGATAAGACAAAACCTGAACAAGGGTGAAAATGGCTTGGACGATGGAAAGAGCTTGCTGGATGACTATATTACAAGAGAAGAACTGAATGCTTGTACTTCTTGTGCTGCCTGTGTTGAAGCCTGTCCGGTTAGCATAGATCCACTCTCTATTATTTTACAGATGAGAAGATATGTTGCGATGGAAGAGTCCAAAGCGCCAGCGGCTTGGAATGCAATGTTCTCCAATATAGAGACAAGCTTTTCTCCTTGGAAATTTTCTCCGGATGATAGGTTCAAGTGGGCTGATGATTTGAAAGAGTAATTAAAGGGGCTAAATACGAATTGTGCGAGAAGATAAAATAAAGCGATAGGATATAAAATTATATATAGATAACAACTATGAGCGAGAACGAATATAAAGTGCCGACAATGGCCGAAATGGCGGCAAAAGGGGAAGCACCAGAAATATTGTTTTGGGTAGGCTGTGCAGGTTCATTTGATGAGCGGTACAAGAAAGTCACCCGAGCTTTCGTGAAGATTCTGGAGAAGGTAGGGATAAGCTATGCAGTGCTAGGAAAGGAAGAATCCTGCACTGGAGATCCTGCTCGAAGGGCTGGTAACGAGTTTCTTTTCCAAATGCAGGCCGTGGCCAACATTCAAGTGTTGGATGGCTATAATATAAAGAAAATTGTAACCGCCTGTCCTCATTGTTTCAACACCATAAAGAATGAATACCCTGCCTTGGGTGGTCATTACGAGGTCATTCATCATGCTACATTTTTGCAGCAACTTATTAATGAGGGAAAAATAAAAATGGAAGGTGGAGGGGAATTTAAGGGTAAGAGAATCACCTACCATGACTCCTGTTACCTAGGCAGAGGCAATAATATATATGAAGCACCAAGGCAGGTATTAGAGGCGCTTGACGCCGACTTGGTGGAAATGAAACGGTCGCGAAGTAAAGGGCTTTGTTGTGGTGCTGGCGGCGCTCAAATGTGGAAAGAGGCAGAGCCTGGCAATAAAGAAATTAACATAGAAAGAACCGAAGAAGCTCTCGGCACGGGTGCAAAAATCGTTGCATCAGCTTGTCCATTTTGTATGACCATGTTGAGTGATGGGGTAAAGAATAAGGACAGAGAGAATGATGTGAAGGTGCTGGACCTAGCAGAACTAATTGCAAAGTCACAAGGTTTATAATGATAGGTTAGGGGCTGTGTAATTCATGATAGAGGTTATGGAGAGTCCTTTTCAATAAATTTATAATTAGTTATACACACAAAATTTCATCGTAAACATGCATGTAGCGTTTGAAGAGATGCCGGAGACAGCCCGACTTTGGATATATCAGGCAGATCGCCCTTTTACCGGAAAAGAGAAAGAATATGTGCAATCGGAGACAACAGCTTTCCTAGAAGCGTGGGCGGCTCATGGGGCAGACCTCCGCTCTTCCCATACTATTTTATATGACCAATTCTTAATTATTGCTGTAGATCAAGATATTGTAATGGCAAGTGGTTGCTCAATTGATAAGCAGGTCCAGTTTGTCCAAGCTTTGGGACAGAAGCTCACAATTAATTTTATGGATCGGACTAAAGTAGCCTTCTTATCTGAAGACAACGGATCGTTGAACAAAATTAAGATGGCTTCACTTAATGAGCTGAAACAAAAAGTGGCCAATGGGGATATTAAATCTGACACCCTTACTTTTAACAACCTCATTGATACAAAAGCTCAACTTAAAGCGCAATGGATAATACCTGCATCTAACTCTTGGATGAAGCGGTATTTTTAAGATGCGTAAAGAGAAAATTGAATCGATCACTAAAAGCCCAAAAGGGCTTTTTTTGTGGATATTAGGTATAGTTGACGGTTTTACGCCCTAGGTTTTTATATATTTGTTCAGGCCACATGGATAATTCTTCTTAGGTTGATCATGTGCATTATGAATCAGTTCAGTGATCATGAAAAAAGTAGCCATTCTATTATTTTGTTTGTTTAATATAAGCCTTGTTCAGGCTCAAAATTATCCCCATCAAAGCGATGTGTTGTGGGTCACTACGCCTAGCAATAACAACTGGTTGTATAAGCTGAATGAAGAAGCGAAAATTACGGTAGCGCTGTATGAGTATGGGATTTTACAAGATGATATCGATATTTCCTATAGCATTGGTCCCGAGCTCATGCCTAGTGAAAAATCAGGTGCAGTAAAACTTAAGAAGGGGAAAGCGGTGATCTCCCTAGGGACTATGTCAGCACCTGGCTTTAAAGACTGCAAGCTGACAGCTATCATAAGAGGAAAAGAATATAAACACCATATAAAAGTTGGATTTGAACCTGAGAAGCTGACGCCTTATACCAAATTCCCGAGCGACTTTGTGAGTTATTGGAAGGGAGCTATGGAAGAAGCAGCCAAGTGCCCCATGGAAGTAAGTAAAGTTTTTTTTCCTGAGTATTCCAATGATAAAGTGGATTGCTACTTGGTCAAGATCCAAGCCTATAAAAAAGGACACTATGTGTATGGCTATCTTACCATGCCAAAAAAATCAGGTAAGTTTCCGGTGGTATTCTCACCTCCCGGAGCAGGAATCAAACCTATGAATCCACTAAAGGATATTTTCTATGCAGAAAATGGTTTTATCCGATTCGATATGGAAATTCATGGCATACGGCCAGATTTAGACAAAGCTACATATGATGAAGTGAGCAGAGCTTTTGGCAGAGGAAATAATAGCTATCTTGTAAATGGCCTAGAGCATAGAGATTCCTATTATATGAAAAAAGTGTATTTGGCTTGTGTTCGTGCTATCGATTATCTTACAAGCCTGCCAGAATGGGACGGAAAGAACATGATTGCTCAAGGTGGAAGTCAGGGAGGTGCTTTAGCCATGGTGGCGGCAGGTCTTGACGAGAGGGTGACGGCTTGTGCTTCTAGCCATCCAGCCTTGAGCGATATGGCGGGCTACAAAGCCAATAGGGCAGGGGGATATCCACATTTATTTACAAAGTTTGATGGTATGGATACGCCAGATAAACTTAAGACTTTGGAGTATTATGATGTGGTAAACTTTGCCAAGCTCATAAAAGTGCCTGTTTTTATGACTTGGGGCTATAATGATGATGTATGTCCTCCCACGACCAGCTATATTGTTTATAATGTGTTGGATACGGAGAAGGAGGCTCTTATTACGCCTGTGAACGAACACTGGATATCTGACACCACCCGATATCATATCATGGAATGGATAAAAGGAAAGCTGAAGTAGGGGCTTATCTTTTGGTTTTTTGCGTTTAAGGTTTAAGGGCAGTAACGATCAAGCTTCGCCTACTGCCTCATGCCAATTGCCTATTTTTCTAATGCCATTTCCTTACGAATTGCCAATGTCAATCCCCTTAACTCTCCAAGCCCCCTGAGCCTGCCAATCGCCGAATATCCCGGAACAGTCTTTTTGTTGAGATCGTCGAGCATTTGATGACCGTGGTCGGGACGCATAGGCATTCGTACATCAGTTCTTCCTGCGGATTCTCTTGCTTGTTGCTCCTGCAAAAGCGCTTTGATGACAGCATACATATCCACATCCCCTGTAAGGTGATCAGACTCGATGAACATATCATCTGTGATCCATTGAGTACTTCTGAGATGCACGAAATGAATTTTATGTCCCAGCCTTTTTACCATTCCCGGTAGGTCATTATCACTTCTCACCCCAAGAGAGCCCGTACAGAATGTAAGGCCATTGTTGGGATGGTCAACAGCATCGAATAGCGCTTGTACGTCTGCCTCTGTAGAAACAATCCGTGGTAAGCCCAATACAGGAAAAGGCGGGTCATCTGGGTGAATGGCCATCCGGATGCCAGCTTCTTCCGCCACCGGAACAATCTCTTTCAGAAATGCTATGAGATTGCTTCTTAAGTCGGAGGCATCAATCTCCTTATAGGTATCTAGAACCGACTGAAACTGCGCTAAGGTGTAATCGACACCTATTCCCGGGAATCCAGCAACAACTGTATGGCTTAGGTTATCCTTTTGGGATAGAGAAAGCTTTTTAAATAAAACCTCAGCCCTATGCTTTTCTTGGATAGTATAATCTTTCTCAGCACCTGGCCTTTTCAACAAGAATAGCTCAAATGCGGCAAGCGCAATTTTGTTAAAGACCAATGCCGTAGATCGATCATCTAGCACATAGTAAAAGTCAGTGCGAGTGGCGTCCAATACTGGCATAAAATTATAACATACCGTATTTATTCCGCTGGATCCCAGATTGCGCAAGCTTGTTTTGTAGTTTTCAATAAGGATTTTATAGTTGCCGCTTCGAGTTTTTATATTTTCATGCACTGGAATACTTTCTGCCACAGCCCAGTACATACCCGCTTTCTCAATTTCAACCTTCCGTTTGTTTATTTCCTCTTTTTGCCACACTTCTCCAGTGGGAACATGGTGAAGTGCGGTGACGATTCCTACCGCTCCCGCTTGACGGGCATCCCACAAGCTTACAGTATCGGTTGGCCCGAACCAGCGCCAAGTATGTTCCATATTGATATAATTGTTTGTTGATTAATTGGTATTGACTAGCATTCTTCTGGAATGGAACAATTCATTGCTTGAAACCCTTTTAAAGTGTTCATAGAATGTCACCCTTTCGGGATTTTGTTTGTCCATCCATCATATCTATAATTATTTCATCCTTGCGGGATTACAGGTGTTGGTGGGTTTTTATGCCTACTGCACACCATTGTTTCAGGCGTCTAGAAGTGGACGTCTATTCCTTTGCGAGCTTTGCATTCATCTTTGCGGCCGTTGCGTGAAACCTGAAATTGTTTGTTCAGGTTTCTGCTATTGCCAACAAATTCCTTGCAGGCAGGATGCAGGAGGTTAGCTCTTTGCTTACCGTCAAGTGCATACTGCCTACTCTTATACGTGGCTCAAGAATATGGCGTCCAGTTCCTTCTATTTCTTTATCTCAATAATGGCATCCAGGGCATTTTTGGGCTGATAGTTTCTATCAAATAACAACGGATAGTTTGTACGACCTGGCATCGTCCAGCTGTTAAGCCAAGAATGGTGGTCAGCCACGCCCCAAAGAGTAACTCGGCTAATTTTGTCACGGTGCTTATAAAATAGTTGAAATAAATCCGCATAGCGCTGAGAAAGTTTTTGGTCTACTGAATCAGGTAGTCCCGCTTTGTAGGGATCGTAGCCTTCCATTGCTTCAAATCTTTCTTCTACATCTGCACCTTGCCTGTTGGTAGGATTCGGGAGCAAGTCTATATCGAGTTCTGTGATCATGACTTTCACGCCAAGTTCTGAAAAAGCCAAGATACTTGCCTCAATCTCTTCTACTGATGGATAATCTATGCCATAGTGGCCTTGCATGCCTATTCCGTCTACTTTAATCCCTTTGTCTAGAAGCGACTTCACTAGCCGTACCGCGCCGTCACGTTTTGCAGGCTTCCATAAGTTGTAGTCGTTATAATATAGTTCTGCATTAGGGTCTGCTTCCTTGGCATGCTCGAAGGCCTTCTCGATAAATTCCTCTCCAATGATTTCAAGCCACTTCGTTTGTCTCAATGATCCGTCATTTTCCAGCGCTTCATTCACTACATCCCATCCATGAATTTTACCTTTGTATCGTCCCGCAACTGCATGGATATGGTTTTTCATTCTCAACAATAAAGTATCACGGCTAACATCATTGCCATTTTTGTCTACATATATCCAGTCGGGTGCTTGACTGTGCCACACTAGAGCATGGCCTATAATTGACATTTCATTATTTACCCCAAACGCTACAAACTTGTCTGCAGGCTCAAAATTATAACGGTCTTGTTCAGGATGAACAGGCCCCATTTTGAGGACATTTTCTGGGCTTATAGAATTAAAGTGAGTTTTGATTATCTCAATAGCGCTTTCTTCTCTACCATAGATATGATTGTGATTTAGGGCCACACCTATATCGAAGTCATCTTTAAAAACTTCCTTCAATGTGACTGTTTCTGTACCGTCTAGCTTCTCGGAAGACTTCTCTGGATTGCCACAAGATGCTAAGATCCCACTGACGAAAAGCGCCAATAAGCTTGAATTTGTAAATAATGATTTCATCATATTTAGAGTTGGTATGAGTATTTAGATGTTATTTTTCATAATATATTAAAAACCTATTGAGTTTCCGCCGTCCACAGGCAAAATTGTGCCTGTTACAAAAGTAGAGGTGTTGTTGGCAAAGTAATATACAGCGCCAGCAACATCGGCCGGAGTGCCCAATTTGCCCATAGGAGTTCTTGAAAGCACTTTTTGTTTTCTTTCAGGATCGTTGTTCAGTGCTTTGGCCGACATGTCGGTAGCAATAAAGCCAGGAGCAACGCAGTTGACCCTGATGCCATGAGGAGAAAGCTCAACTGCCATAGCACGCGTCATTCCTTCTATACCTGTTTTGCTTGCAGTGTATGCCATTACTTGAGGGATGCCATATTGGGCAGCCATTGAGCTTATATTGATGATGCTGCCGCTCTTGTTTGTCAACATATGTTTGGCCACTTCTCTGCTAATAGCAAATACAGCCGTGAGATTGGTGGCAATCACCTTTTCAAACTCTTCATTGGTAACTTCTATAAATGGCTTTTTGTGATTTATTCCTGCGTTGTTAACCAAGATGTCAATTCTGCCATGCTCATTTATGATTTGATTAATAAGTGCTGGAATCTTTTCCAGGTTGTTAAGATCAAAGGCATAATAAGTACATAGCTCCCCCAGATTGCTTTTGGCAGCCTTTAGCTTTTCTTCATTTCTCCCAATGACGATGGTTGTTATCCCTTTAGCCACAAATTCTTCAGCAATGGCATGTCCTAGGCCTGATGCTCCACCAGTCACAATGCCAACCATCTTTTCCTTGTTTAAATCTTTCTCCATTTATTTATTAATTTTTTAATATCAGTCTATTTTAATACTTATCTCGCTTAGCGGCATGGCTCGTAAAGACACGAATCATGACATTGGCAATTCTCCTTCTGATCCCTTGCAGCCTGTAGCCTAGAGACTGCTTCACTTTTGGTATTCTTTATACCGTTTTGCCAATATTGCCATCACTATTTTACTTCTAATCGCAGGATAGCCCCACACCGTACACAATGATGAACAGTGTCAAGTTTTTTCTTGACTATTGCCTATCGTTTACTAGGTATGGTTCGTGAAAACACGTACCATTGCGCAGTTGCCGTCGAAGGCGCCTATCCAGATCAATCGGAAATGTTGCTTTAGCGCATTCCATTGATTACGAGGACTTAGGCTTTATCCGAATTTATTCTGTCATCACATATCAAAAGCCATGCGGTCCTACCAGGATCGCTAGACTTCAGAAGTTCGCCCCAGCAATTCCCCTCCTGATCCCTTGTTGCCTATAGCCTAGAGATTGCTTCACTTCTAGCGTTTCCGATGTCTTTTGGTAATTATCAACACTTCCTGTTTTTTCATTTCATCATAAGTAAACGCCACGCCATTTGCAATGACGGTACAGTAGCGGTTTGCCGTTTTTTCGTCATTTCCGCCTATCAATACTGGATCTCCTCTGCGCTTCGCCCGAAATGACGGTAATCGAAGACTTCAGCCATTGCCCTGAGTATCCTCCACCAACATTGCATTCTGCATTCATATGCCTCCACTTTGTTCATCGGTACGTTGGCCAATGGGTACGCTGAGCCCTCATTTAAAATTCAATGCTTAAAACTTAAAAATGTACTTGCTATCTAAATACCAGGTACATACTGATGCTCTAGCTGCATATAATACTCAAGTGAATGTTTGGGTTGTTCTAATCCTTCAGGAATAGGTCTTTTTGAATACGTCTGAAAATAAAGTACGCATGCATCTCTCCACCAGACCGCCTCTTTTTCTTGAATGGCCAAGAATGTCTTCACATGATTAAAGCGTGGCCCATCTACATACTTTTCCAGTGCGTCCCAGGTTTTCTGCATATCTCGGACCATTTCAACACCTTCGTAGTATTTAAAGCATAATTCGTCCCATAGCGTGTTGCCCGATTTCATTCTATAATCCCATGGAAGATGATGGAACCAAAGCAGAAACTCTTCTGGTATTTTGTCCAAGTCATTAAAAATATCCCGAACAGGAGGGAAATATTGCTCTGTGGCATTGCTGCCGGTGGGTGTACGGTCAAAGCCTATCCCTAGTGAATCAGCTTGGTGGTAATAAACCGAGGTCCAGTCAGCTCGGTGCTTGTTGTCGATCCAAGGCCCTGGGCCATAGTGGTGTGACCAGCCCATCAGGTGATGCAGTCCTAAAGGAGTAGAGAAATTTACTATTGCTTCCCTAGATATCATCATCATATCCTCTGCTTTCCGAAGGAATTCTTCTTCGTTAGTAAAGGTCATTTTGAGCCATTCTTGAGCGATAGCTTCAGATGAAAGCTCATGGTTCCACGCAAGCCTGCCATAAGCATACCAGTTAGACTGTGCAAAATGATGGCTGGTCCAATTTCTGTCAGTACCGATATTAGTAACGCCTGCGATCGCTGATAGCTTATGCCCTTCGAGTGAACCATCGATCACTTTGGCTACTGTAGAGCCTTCTCCTTTGGCATAGGTGTCTGCATCCAGTACCTCTTTGTACATGGGAGCCAGATAAGCGAGGTTAGTTCCTTGCCCTAAATATTCCTGGGTGATCTGAAACTCCATCATAAGTGGCGTCTCCGGCATTGCTCCAAACATAGGGTGGAAAGGTTCCCTAGGTTGGAAATCAATGGCTCCGTTTTTGACCTGTATTAAAACATTGTCTCGGAATTGACCATCTAACGGCTTGAACTCGTTATATGCTTGCTTTGCCCTGTCGTCTGGCGTTTCTTCACTGTATACGAAAGCGCGCCACATCACAATGCCACCATGGTCAGCAAGTGCGTCTGCCAACATATTGGCGCCCTCTGCATGAGTCCGCTTGTAATTGTGTGGCCCGGGCTGCCCTTCAGAATCGGCCTTTACCAAAAAGCCCCCAAAATCGGGAATGTGACTATATATTTCCTTCGCTTTTTCTTTCCACCATTTGTTCACTTCAGGATCCAAAGGGTCGGCTGTTTTTAATCCTCCTATTTCTATTGGGGCGCTGAAGCGAGCAGTAAGGTAGACTTTTATACCATAAGGTCGGAAAGCATCGGCCAGTGCAGCCACTTTTATCAGCCATGGTTCTGTAAGAATCAGCGCATTGGCGTTTACATTGGTCAGAACAGTGCCGTTAATCCCGATTGAAGCATTGGCTCTTGCATAATCCAGGTAACGTTGGTCGATATAGTCGGGCAGCTTGTGCCAGTCCCACAAGGAAAATCCAGCATACCCTCTTTCTACTGTCCGGTCCAGATTGTCCCAATGATTCAAGATGCGGTGCTGGATTCTTGGCTGGCTTGTAATTGAAAGCCTGTCAATGTCTTCATACGTTTGAATGAGCCTCAGAAAGTGAAAACTTCCATACAGCATCCCTATATCAGTATTGGCTGCCACAATGACCAAGTTTTTTTTCTTCTCTTTTTTGGTTAGGATAAGATAACCTTCATCTCCTAGATCTTTGAGTTTATTCCCAAGTTTCAGGGATGCGATGAGCGCTGAGTTGCTTGGAGTACCTACTACGAGGCCGTGCTTCTCAGACCTGTCTTCCACTGAAAAAGTTGTCCCCAAAAGCCCCCCAAGCCCCTCTTTAAGCTCTGATTTGATAATTTCTACAGTAGGGGAATTGCCAAACACTACTATTTCTTCGATTGTTTTCCTATACTTTTCTAACTGCTTTTGGTCTTTTACCACCTCGTACCTTTGCCATAGACGATAACCATCTTCGGCGATAGTGGGATAGATCAATACCGTGCATAATAGCAGAAATAAGAAATAAGCTTTGTTCTTCATGTCTATATCTTCAATTTGTTATATGTTGTGCCAAAGGCTTCAAGACGTTGTTTTATCCCTTTTTAGGGAGGACTCTCTTATGATCAAGTCCGATCTTAAAGTAATAGTGTTGGTGATAATGTTATCATCAAGTCCTTCCATTCTGTGAATTAGGTTCCTTATTGCAACTTCCCCCATTTCGTATCCAGGATAATCGATCGTACTCAGGTTGGGCTCAATTATACGGCAAATAGGATCATTGTTGAATCCCACAAAGGCAATGTCATTTGGGATGCCGACCCCTTCTTGCATAAGCGCTTTCATGCAACTAATGGCACAACTATCATTGGCTACGAAAACTCCGTCTGGAAGTGTTTTGGTTTTGAGAATCTGCTGTGCTGCTTCGGTACCCGCCTCCTCGCTTAGGCTATTCACAATTACGCGAGATTCCTTAAAGGGAATTCCATTGTCCAATAAGGCATATTTGTAGCCTTTTAGCCTGTCTGCATACACGTTTCTCGATAAGTTGCCTGTAATGTGCACGATATCTTTGCACCCTTGTTCGATAAGATGTAGCGTGGCTTTATATCCTCATAAAACAAGATGGGTATGTCTTTTTTTATAAAAGGCTCCAAATGGTCAATGTTTTCTGTATTATAGGCCAGAGAAACCAGCAGTCCGTCTACCCGGCTATTATAAAGCGTTTTGGCATTGGCAATTTCTTTTTCCACCGTTTCTAATGATTGGCTGATGACCAGGTTATATCCAGATTCATTAGCTACTTTTTCCATTCCGGCAATTACTGATGACATAAAGGTGCTATTGAGCCTTGGCACGATTACCCCTATGGCATTAGTACGTTGTGATCTCAAGTTGCTCGCAAACATATTAGAGCGATAGCCCATTTGATCGGCCATTTCAAATATCCTTTTTTTTGTGTTGTGGTTCACCGCAGGATGATCATTGAGAGCCCTACTAACAGTAGTAGGCGAAATGGACAGCTCCTTGGCTATATCATATATTGTAATTTCTTTTTCCATGGTCTTATGCAGTGCAACAAATTAATGCAATCGGTTTCAATTTAAAAACTTTTCCTTTATTTTTTTGATTCCGAGTGCCTTGGGAAGGACTGTAATCATATCTATAAAAACGCAAAATATTAAGATTACCCCTAATATGCTCATTGTTATAGATAAGCTTACATTTAAAGGCACTCATAAAGATATTAAATAAAAGCGGATCGTCCTTTGACAATTGTATAAATTACACTTTAAAATTCGAATGAAATTTCTTTGCAATCGGTTGCATATTTTAAAAATTATTTTCATGTTTATGCCATCATTCATTACATCAAGGAAAAATGAGTTGTGAATGGATTCGACATATCTTCTTGAATACTTAATAAAACGAAATCTAGGAATGCAGTAATTAAAACACCAACTAGCAAAGTAAGAATCACTTATGTACCACAAACGATTGAAAAGTCGTCTTCCTTGGAAGCACTTATTTTATAATGCGACAAATAATAATTTCTAAAAAGAGTTAAATTAAATGATGTATGAGAAAATTATTACTTATTAAAATGTTTTGGGTGTGGCTGCTGCCAGTAGCCATAGCCCAGCAGCAGGTGTCCGGTACAGTTACGGACTATACTTCTGGCGAAGCACTGCCAGGGGTAAATATTCTAATCCAGGGCACTACTACTGGAACGATTACAGATATGTCAGGAAATTTCTCCTTGTCTGTTCCTTCCAGCGACGCAGTCTTGGTGTTTTCTTTTATTGGATATGAGACGGAGGAAGTGACAGTGGGTAATCAAACCAACATTTCTGTGGGTATGATGCCAGATTTGACGACACTATCAGAAATTGTAGTGATTGGTTATGGTACGCAACGTGCAGAGGCCGTTACAGGTTCAGTTGCTTCAATCAGCGGTGATGTGCTGCGAGATGTGCCATCAAGTAACGTTACTCAGGCTTTGCAGGGTAGAGTTGCTGGGGTAGAACTGTCCCAAACTTCTACTAAGCCAGGGGCTGAGATGCAGATCCGCATTCGTGGTACCCGCTCTTTGAATGCAACTAACGACCCGTTGGTAGTACTCGATGGTATACCATTTTCTGGCTCTATAGGCGATATCAACCCTAATGATATCAAGAGCCTTGATATATTAAAGGATGCATCAGCTACTGCTATTTATGGTTCACGAGGTGCAAACGGCGTAATATTAGTGACTACCGATAGAGGGCAGAAGCGACAAGAAGCAAGGATAACATATAACGGCTACTATGGCATTAGAGATGTTTTTGCAAAATACCCCATGATGGATGGACCCGAGTTTGCAAAATTGCGTCAAGATGCGGGTATGTATACAAATGCTTTGGACGAGTCAGATGATACTAATACTGATTGGCAGGACCTACTTTACGAGACAGGCTCTGTCACTAGTCATGATGTAGGGCTTTCTGGTGGTACTGAAAAAGGTAATTACAACTTCAATGTTGGCTATTATCAGGATCAAGGGGTAATCCCAACTCAACAGTTCGAACGATTTTCATTACGTGCGGCCATTGACCAAGAGGTTGGCGAGCACTTTAAATTTGGTTTTACTTCAAACAATAGCTATAGTTTGACCGAAGGCTCGCAAGTTGGGATTTATGGTGTATTAAGTATGTCTCCCATAGCTAATCCCTATAACACGGACGGTACCTTAAAAAGAACGATAAGAATGCCTTTGGATGAAACATGGACATTGACAAAAGATGTTTTAAATGATGTAAAAGATGAATGGTTAAGCGAAACTAGGGCTTATGGAACATACAACTCATTATATGGTGAGGTAAAGATACCAGGAATTGAAGGTTTGAAATATCGTGTTAATGTTGGATTGAATTTTCGTCAATCTAATGGAGGATCATTTACTGGAGCTGGCATAAACAGCTCAAATCCTAACACTTTATCTTCAGCAACTATCAGCAACTCGCATACTTACAACTGGGCTGTAGAGAATCTATTAACCTACGATCGTACTTTTAATGGGAAACACAATATCAACGTAGTAGCTCTATATTCAAAAGAGCAAAGTAAGTATAACCGCTCTCATATAAGAGCTATGGACATACCATCATCCCACTTTCAATTTTATAATCTAGGTCGTGCAGCGGATGAAATTGTGGTAGATCCAAATCAGCAGCAATACTGGATGAGTGGTTTGTCCTCATATATGGGAAGGGTGATGTATGATTATGATGGTCGTTATATGGTAAGTGCTACTTTACGTTCAGATGGATCGTCACGATTGGCTTCTGGACATAAATGGCATACTTATCCTGCAATCTCTGCAGGGTGGAATATTGCTAAGGAGTCTTTTATGCAAGGAGTTGATCTCATCAATAGCTTGAAGTTAAGGGCTGGTTATGGACAAACGTCTAATCAGGCTGTTGACCCTTATAAGACACTAGGTCTTTTAGCTACCAGACCATATAATCATGGAGATGATGTTTATGAAACAGGATATTATGTATCAGAATTAGAGAATCCTTATTTAGGCTGGGAGTTTTCTAAGACTTGGAATTACGGTATTGACTTCGCATTATTTAATCATCGACTATCTGGTACAATGGAGTACTACATCCAAAATACCAATGATGTTCTTTTATGGATTGCCTTACCACCAACTGCTGGAGCAGACCGTGTGATGTCAAATGTTGGTAAAACTCAAAATAAAGGATTCGAGCTCTCTCTTAATGGGGTGATATTGGATAACCATAACGGATGGACTTGGGAAGCTGGGGTAAACCTTTATAGTAATAAAAACAAATTGGTCGCTCTTGCATCGGGAGCTGATAGAGACGAGGGAAACTGGTGGTTTGTTGGGCATCCCATTAATGTTATTTATGATTATGAAAAAATAGGGCTTTGGCAAGAAGGAGATCCTCACCGAGATATCTTGGAGCCAGGAGGAAATGCTGGAATGATCAAGGTAAAATATACAGGAGAATATAATTCTGATGGTACGCCAGTGCGACAAATTGGACCTGATGACCGCCAAATCATAGAAGTGGATCCTAACTTCCAAGGTGGATTTAATACTAGAGTATCTTATAAAGGATTTGACTTAAGTGCTGTCGCAGCGTTCAAAAGCGGTGGTACCTTAATCAGTACTTTGTATTCCTCATCGGGTTACCTAAATCTAATGAGTGGACGTAGAAATAACGTGAAGGTAGATTATTGGACTCCTGAGAATACCGATGCAAAATATCCCAAACCCGGTGGAATTATGAGTGGAGACAATCCGAAGTATGGTAGTACTCTTGGCTACTTTGATGCCTCTTATTTGAAAATACGCACCATCTCCTTGGGGTACAACTTCGATAATAGTAATTGGGTGAACAATGCTGGCATTGATAACTTAAGGTTATATTTTACAGTTCAGAACCCCTTTGTGATGTTCTCTCCATACCACAAAGAATCAGGTATGGATCCTGAAACCAATTCATACGGGAATGAAAATGCTGCTGTAGCTTATGGGGAGAGCCTCAGAAGACTTTTGACAATAGGTACTAACAGCCCTTCTACACGCAGCTATATGATCGGCATTAATTTGACATTTTAAAGATGAAAGCGATGAAAAAATTTCATATAAAAACTTTTATAAAGGCAGCACTTTTAACATTGTTTTTAGTGAGTTGCTCGGATATTTTGGAAGAGCAGCCTCGCGGCCATTATGAGCCTGGGTTTTTCAAAACTGAAAAAGGAATATATGGTGGTATTACTGGTATGTATGCTCATTTACGTTATATCTATGGTCAAGCGTATTACTATAATGCGACACTCACAGGAACCGATGAAGCGACATATGCTCAAAGTGCTGATGGGAATTTTAAGGATATGGATCTTTCTGGGGTTGGAGCCATTACGCCGAGCAGTAGCAGGTCAGATGTGATATGGGGTATATCATTTTCCAATATAAACACCGCTAATGGTATAATTCAAAATAGTGCTGAAGTTGAAGGAATTTCAGAAGCTTTGCTTGCGGAAGCTAGATTTTTTCGTGCATTTGATTACTTCTTATTGGTTCAAACCTTTGGCGGCGTTCCTTTGGACTTAGGAGCAGGCGAGTTGCAGTTTAATGATAACCCAGTGAGAACATCTGTTCGTAACACAGTACCTGAAGTATATACAAAAGCGATATTTCCAGATCTTATACAAGCGATCGAAGATTTGCCAGTGGAGGGTCGGGTAACGGGTGGCGCCACCAAGACTCTAGCTAGGCTTTATTTGGCTAAAGCATATCTTACTTATGGGTGGTGGTTAGAAAATCCTAACAACATTCCAACATATCCCGAGACGCCAAGAGTCGATCCTGATGGACGCGATGCACAGTGGTATTTTCAACAGGCCTATGATATAGCTGTTGAAGCAATCGAAGACCCAGGGCCATTTGGGCTACAAGAAACATATTATGATGTTCATGTTGGTTCAAATGATCGCAATAACGAGATATTGCTTTATGCGGACCGTACCCAAAGCAGTGAGTACTATAACGGATCAAGCTTAACGTGGGGTAATGGTGGTGCGCCAGACAATTTTGCTGTATGGATGATGACTTGGAATTACACTGAAATTCAAAGTGCTACTGAACCTGGCTGGGGTGCTCCTATAAACTCAGTTCTACGTGAAGCAGTGCAACATTTGGGACGTCCATGGACGCGAATGGCGCCAACTATAGGGGTAATTGAAAATACCTTTGCCGATAAAACGAATGACTCACGGTATGATGGTACTTTTACCACTGTCTATCGTGGGAACTGGCCTAAAGGTTATTCCGATAAGTCTGAAGCTCCTGAATTTGTATACAATGCAAACGAAATGCCTGTTTATCCCGGTGAACCTATTCTTACATTTTTAGATGAAGAACCACCTACACCGATCGCTTATCCCGATGGCCCTGGTAGGAGCAATATTGGTGCAGGAGAGCTACCAGGCAGATCTGACTTTGTAATATCTCCACGTGGTATAAGCCGGATTGTATACCCAGGCTTGTGGAAGTTAGGCACTTATCGCACGGATAATGGAGATGGGTTAGGCGAGCCTAATGCAGGTACTACTCGTCCGTTCAATATTGCTAAATTTTCAGAATTGTATTTCATAGCAGCTGAAGCGGCAGTGAAGGGTGCTGCTACTCAAGCAGGCAAAAGTGCTAGAGATCTGATTAATGTAATACGTGCACGCGCAGGTGTTTGGCGTTGGGATAATAATGGCAATGCACCTAAAGTAGAAGACAATAGTGCTGCAATGATTGCGGCTACTCCTGCCGAAATAGATATCAATTATATCTTAGCAGAGCGTTCGAGAGAGTATTTTGGTGAAGGCTATCGCTGGTATGATCTGGTACGTACACAAAAGTGGGAAGAATTAGCTTCTACTTATGAGATAGCTGGAAGTGCTAAAGGTGACCACACACCACAGACCTTTACTCGGACTATTGAGCCCCATCATTATCTAAGACCTATTCCACAAGGACAAATTGAATTGATGGAAATGAGTCCAGAGGAAAAAGCAGCATATCAAAACCCAGGCTACAATTAATTTTAATAAGCAAGTCCGTTTCTGAAATGGACTTGCTTTCAATTATCGTCTGAAAGAAACATAGACTTACGGTCTTTTTGTAAAGCTTTTTTCATAAGTTTTATTTGTTAATGTTTATTTGTAGTTGGTTATTTAAGTCGGGTGTAAATAGCATCCGACTTATTTTTTAGCAGTAATATTTAAAAATCTATCAATCTAAGCAAGAAAAATAGGTTCCAGTTAAATACCCTAAGACCAAGCATACATATGAAAGGAATGTTCATGAGGCTTACAGTACTTTTTCTTATACTGTTTCCTTTTTTTATCGCTCACAGCCAAGTTGTACTTCCACGCCTAGTATCTGATGGCATGGTGTTGCAAAGAGACACTCCTCTAACCCTTTGGGGATGGGCTTCGCCCAATGAAAAAGTAGAAATTCAGTTTAATGGTAATGCTTATCATAGCACCACTGGAAGGGATGGGAAATGGGTCGTGACGCTGCCGAAAATGCCAGCCGGGGGGCCTTATGCAATGGACATCCGGGCTAGTAACCATATTGTTATAAGAAACATCTTAGTAGGCGATGTATGGATATGCTCTGGTCAGTCTAATATGGAATTGCCCATTCATAGGGTAGAGGTTGCCTATCCAGGCCTTGTCGAAAAGGCCCACAACCCCAACATCAGGCATTTTGCAGTTTCCACTACTTATAGATTCGAAGATGAAGCAGAAGATTTTCAGTCAGGAGAATGGCAGGAAACAACACCAGAGAATATTCGCAATTTCTCTGCAGTAGGTTATTTCTTTGCAAAAGCATTATATGATAAGTATCAAGTACCTATAGGATTGATTCGGATCGCAGTAGGAGGCTCGCCTGCCGAGGCGTGGTTGAGCGAAGAGACCATCAAAAAATATCCTGAATATTTTGAGACACTTACATTGTACAAAGATGATGCAGTAGTAGATAGCATTATCGAAAGAGACAGAAAGATCGTTGGTGATTGGAATAAGAATGTCGACGAAAATGATTTGGGACGCACAGAATCTATACAATGGATTGACAATACCTACATTTTTTCTGCATGGGAAACGATGGAAGTGCCTGGCCTCTGGGATGACAATCCTTTTGACATGAATGAGCAGGAGCGGCATGAAACCGTAGCAGGGACGGCGACTACCAATGGTGTAATCTGGTTTAAAAAGGAAGTTAACATTGCCAAAGAACTTTTAGGTCAACCTGCTATGCTCGTCTTGGGCGCATTGGTAGACCGAGACGAAGTTTATGTAAATGGCAAGTTTGTCGGGTCAACAGGCTATCAATACCCTCCCAGAAGGTATGCCCTTCCTGAAGGGGTATTAAAAGAGGGCAATA
>SMEH01000288.1_pt1 | contig 23133 bp, 18 predicted proteins | sample 2456361 | NCBI WGS metagenome assembly SMEH01 (sample SAMN10132587, study PRJNA489261) | soil metagenome | isolation source: day1 control-loamy sand soil ammended | place: USA | reverse complement strand
GGGATTGGTACGCCCAAGGGGAATCGAACCCCTGTTTGCGCCGTGAAAGGGCGCCGTCCTAACCTCTAGACGATGGGCGCAGCCACGGCCGGCCTTATAATGGGGTTGTTGTGAACCGGCAACCCCACCGCCGACCATAAACAGCAACTTTTTTGCTTACTTGCGGCGGCGGCAACGCCAATTCCAGTCGCGCTCCGGCCCGACGTCCACATGAACCGACTCGGTGTGGCAATATGTGCCCACCCCGCCGCGCCCAGGCATCGAGCGTACGAAGTTTGCGAGGTCCCACTTGCTGACGCCGGGAACCTGTATGTCGGCAGCCGCGCAGTACATATGGAGGGAATTTCTCGCGCCTCGCGCGCGGCGGTTGCGGCTGGGATCTCGATAGCCCGAGGTCACGACGACCTTCTTGCCATAGCGGCTTTCAATGATCTTCAACATTCTCACCAGCGCCGGCTTCAGGCAGGCGACGTCGACGCTCTCGGTCTGGGTCAGGAGACCGTTCGGCGCCATGCGCGCCAGGCCGGCGGCGGACGCGACCTGGAAGGTGCCGAATCCCTCATCTTCATTGATGTCGATATCGCTGTCATCGTCCAGGCCGGACCTTCGCCGAATCTCGAACAGCGCCGTCTTGCGCACGCCCGGCAAGGCTTCTCCGGACCAGCCTTCGCCGTCACCCACCGAGGCCAGGGCGAGTGGCTTGGCGCTGCCCTCGGCAGTTGCGGAAGCGATAATGGGCTTAGCCTTTTCCTGTGAGATCAGCGGTTTGGGGGTTTCCTTCACGGCCGGCTTGGCCTTGGTGGTGGAGGAAGACCCGAAAAGCGCAGCGAGGAACCCTTTTTTCTTCGGGGCCAGTTCCTGCGGCTTAACCTCTTCGGCGGTGGTAACGACCGGTTCCTCTGTGGGTTTCTGTGTGGGCAACGCCGTAACGTCCGCCGGCTTTACCGCCGGTTCATCAACGGACGCCGCTTCGGCAACCTCTCCGGTCTCGCCTGTCCCCGGCAACGCCTCCGGCGTCGCTCCAGCGACAATTGCCGCCTCCGCCGGTGCCGTCGGAGCGTTGTTTGCAGGTGCAAAGGCGGGGTTCGCCGTGGGCACATAAGCAACGTGATCGGGCAGAACCGTATCGCCTTCCGAACTCATCAGTTCTTGAGGCCCTGAATAGGCCAGTGAAAGGGCAGTCGAACCAGCCGTCGCGGCCTCGTCGCTGTGCACAACCGCCGCGGTTTCCATTCCGACTGAATTATACCCAGGCATGCCCGCCGAGATGTCAGGGTCCGCGATCGAGGTGCAGGAGGCAGCGAAGACGGAAAGCAATATGGCCGCCGTGGTGCGGTATTGCCTGCGTGCCGGGCGTGCCTTGATCGATCTCAAACGGTCTTCCCCCTCGCTGCCTGGCGCTGATGTTTCTTGCAGTTTTGAATACCGGTTACGGTAGTCGTGTTTCCGCCAGCAGAAACGAGTCCTGTTACAATTCTGCAAGCCGCAGCAAGAAATCATCGATACCGCGGCCCGAGAGTCGTTTTCGCTACTTGACCGTGACCATTTCGCCCGCTTTGGCGGGCACGTCAACTCACCAGACATTACAGATTGTTACATTAATATCGTTGCTGATGACGCGCTCGGTCAGGCCTTGCGCCCATTGTCCGCGACGGCGGTCGGAGGCAACAAGTCCTTGTTCCTTCCAGGCACGACGATCAGACGCTTGATCTTGCCCTTCTTGAACGCCTGAAGGAATCGATTGTAGTCCTTGAACGCGATGCAGCCGTTTGACTGCCCCGGCCGTCCCCGCAAGAGTTCGGTATGCGCGAGCAAGCCGTTGCGGCCGTAGGGGTTCTTGCCGTCGACCGGTGTCAACCGGATGGCCTCGACCCCGTGGAACAGCGCTTCACGCATGGTCAGCTTGTACGTCCCCGGCGGAGTCGGGCCGCGCATCTTCTGGTCTACATATTTGACGTTGTCGGCCATGTGTCCGAGACCCGAATGCGCCTCCAGCCTGGTGCCGTCCGGCAGGGTGACCGTTGCGGCCGAGATGTCATAAACCGCTACGCCCTCCCGAGCACGTGGCGTCGACCTGGAGAAAAGGCTGAACAAACCGCCGCGGTTGCGTGGATTGTCCGGTTTGGCAAAGGCGACCATGTTGCTGCGGTCGCTGGGCTTGGCCGGTTTCCGGGAGGGTGCTTCTTCCCGGCTCCGGGCTCGCATATGGGTGCGTGCAGGTTCGTCATAGGCAGGGTCGCTGTCGACCAGCGGACGCCGCGACGGCAGAGGCACCCCTTCCGGCAGATCTTCGAAAACGGAGAGGTCGCCCTCGTCACTATCCAGGCTGAGACCTTCGGGAGAGACGAACAGGCGGTTGAACGGCGATTCTACCGAAGGGTAGGGCACGGCATAGGCGAGTTCCACGCTTTCGGAGCCGGCAAGTGCGAGCGCCAACCGCGACGACCGTTCGATTTCCGACCGTTGGCCGAAACGAGCGGGGAGCGGAGCGTGCTGCCTTTCAACTGAGGCCACTTCAAATCGCGCATTCAGGGGCGCGGCCTCGGCCATCGGTGTCGCGGGCTGAACCTTTGCCGCGCCTTGGAAAGCTCGCGCCAGCTTCGGCTGTGTCCTGGCCGCGCGGGTCGCAACCGCCTCGAAGCGTGCCCGTATGTCTTTCGAAGCTGCTTCGACAGGAGGAACCGAGCGTGTCACGTTGACTGGCCGATCCGCCTTGCCGCTCTGAACGGTTCTGCCTGTCGTCAGGTTGAGGGGCTTCTGCGGCATGAAGTTTCGAGATGAGGCAAGCGTGCTCCCGGCCAAATATGCGCTGGCCATGCTGGCCACCAGCCCCAGCGAAAGCGCAATGCCGGTTCCTGAAACGGCAGCCCAGCGCAGTCCCGCGGCACATAAGGATGAAATCCGGGCCGCCCTGCCGGTCTGTTCCTTCCCCCCCAACCAATTACGCTCAAACACCATGAAACACTCTCTCAACCGGCGTGAATTACAACGTCCTCCAAAGCACCCTGCGTCAGCACTGAGCCTTAGGCACATGAAGGCGCTACGTTCGTGTTGCCGATTGATTCAAAAGATGAGCGAAGATGGTTAACCAACCTTTGCCTTACCCCGGTTTCGGGTTCGCATAACCCGGGACAACATTCCCCCATGCGGCGAAAGGCGGCAAAAAAAACCAGCTCTCCGAACGCAAAATGCTGCATTTGGGGCTGTAAAGTCAATCAATTCCGCGAACTGCTTGCGTTGAAACCTGTGCCGGGGCCTTACAAATCAGGCTGGTCGGACGTAGGTGAGAGGCAGGAAAGGGGCAATTCGGCACTGGCCCTCACGAGACCAGCCTTACGCAGCTCGCCTGGCCAAGAAAGCGCTCGACGCCTGGGCGCCAGCTTTCATCGGGCACAAATGCGCGGATTACCGCAATGCCTTCTCCTATGTCGGTCTCAACAAATACCGAACCGGAAAGCTCCTCCGGCAGTTCCTTGCGAACCACGGACATCTGCGCCGGAGTAAGCACCACGGCGTCCAGCGAGGCCTTGTCGGCGCTGCGGTCATTGAAGGAATAGATGTTGTGGCCGCTACGGTCGTATATGGACACCGACCAGAATGGTACATGGCCCGATGCCCTGATCCGTGCCATCCCTTCGTTGAGATCGAACCGGCAGGCGACGGTTTCGAACAGGGGATCTGCCGATTTGACGACTGGTGGGCCTCCGGTTTCCGCTTCAAGAGGCCGCATGACATAGAGGTCGGACATCATTGCCAAGCGGGACCAGGCGTCCCGTTCTGTGAAGTCCGGGACCAGAAGCAGGACCAGGATGTGGATGATGCCGGCGCCAAGCAGGCCGAGCACAAGTGCGCGCGCCAGGCTACGCATTGCATGCCACCCTGCGGATACCGGGGAGGCTTGCATCGAAGAAGCCTGAACTCGTGGCAATCGGCGTGTCGTAAAAGGTGACCACGAAATAGAGCGGCCCCGTGCCCGTCACCGGTAGCCAGTTTCCGGGCAAGGGTTGGTTTCCTGTCTGGATCAGCGTCGTTCCGTCCGCTTTGCGCAGCAATTGGTAGGAGTGGAGCGCTGCCCGCCGCGGCTTGCCGGTGTCGATGGGGTCGATCGAGGCGTCGGCTGCATACAGGGTGAAAAAGCGCGCTGCCGGAAAGCGCCCCTCTATGGCATAGGCGCATTCACGCCGCAGGCGCGCCCCGCTTGAGTCAGCATCCGCGACGAACGCCATGCCTTCGGCGCGGCCGAGCGACAGGACTCCGTTACGGGCAATGCGCGCTTTCGTGTAGGGGTCGGCCGCCTTCGTGCCGGCATCGGGAAAGGCGGTCCATGGCCCGGAGCGGATTGCGCCGACGCCGCTTTGCGCATCGAGTGCGTACCAGACGCTTCCGCCGCCCAGCCCGAAGGCGATGGCGAGTGCAAGTAGCGTCAACAAGGCGTTCTTGAGCATGGGCTGCCATGGTGGGATTGATCGCCCCGATAGCGCGTTGCGCCTCGCAAAGGCAAGCGGACGTGCGAAACCATGGCGATCAAAGCGAGGAAAGCGTTTCTGCGGCCGGAGGAGCCAGAGGTGGTGCATCGCGCAGCATTTGCGACATTGCGCGCAGGAGCCGGGTCGTCCGGGCGGAAAGCACCGGTGGCCTTTCGAGCGCCTTGTCAGCCTCGGCCGCCTGTTTCCTTTCTGCTTCCTCTGCCTTGGCGGCTACGTTCTGATCCACGAAAGGCTGCTCGATTCCGGGTATGGGCTTAAGGTCGATGTTCTGGTGGGCATACACCATCAGCCTCTGCCATATCATTGCCGGGAGCGAGCCGCCGGTCATGTTGCGCGTCGGGCTGAAATCGTCATTTCCCAACCAGACGGCCGCAGTGAAATTGCCGGTGAAACCGCAATACCAGGCGTCGCGGTAAGCCTGCGTGGTTCCGGTCTTGCCGGCCGAGACGATGCCGGGCAGAGCGGCACGACGTGCCGTGCCAATGACTGGAACTTGTGAGAGCATTTCGTTCATGTAGCGTAGCGCCTGATCGGACAGTACCCGGCGCGGCGGCGGCTGATCCTTGCTGTGGTCCCACACCACAGTTCCCGTATGGGTCACCAGCTGGGTGATCCCGTGACGAGTTCCAACATAGCCATTCTGCGCAAATACGCTGTAGCCGGTGGCCTGGTCCATCACCGTCTGCCCCGAAGTGCCCAGCACGGTCGTCTTGAAGCGCTCTATGGGAGATTCCACGCCCATCGCCTCTGCCATGTCGACCACCGCATCGATGCCGAGCTTGTCCTTGGTGATGCGAACCGGCACAGTGTTTATCGACTTCACCAGCGCCGTCATGATCGTTACGTTGCCGGAGTAGCCGCCCCCATAATTGTGTGGTTGCCAGCCGCCCCAGTTGACCGGTCCGCCTGAAATGACCGTGCTGGGCGTCAGGCCGTGTTCCATCGCAGCGGCGTAGACATAAGGTTTGAAGGACGAGCCGGTTTGTCGCAAAGCCTTGGTGGCGCGGTTGAACTGACTGCTGCCGTAGTCGCGGCCTCCGACGATGGCTCTCACAGCGCCATTCGTCTCTATGACGACTATCGCGCCCTCCTGGACATTGTACTGCTTGCCGTACTGGCGGAGGTGGAATTCAAGAGATTCCTCGGCCGCGTTCTGGATACCGGCGTCGAAAGTGGTATGGGCAACCAGCGAGTGGTGTCCGGGAGGCGCCAGCCGCTTCACCTCGTCAAATGCCCAGTCCAGGTAATAGTCAGGACTTTTGCGATCGCCGCGGTCGACCACGTCGGCGGGCCGGAGCCTGGCCTGAAGAACCTGTCCTTCGGTCATGAAGCCGGCATCGACCAGATTGTTGAGCACGATATTGGCGCGGGCGCGTGCGGCCGGCAGATTGATGTGGGGAGCATATTTGCTGGGCGCCTTGAAAAGGCCGGCCAGCATCGCCGCTTCCGCAAGATTGATGTCCTTCACGCTTTTGCCGAAGTAGAAATCCGCCGCGGCCTCTATCCCGAACGTGCCGCCACCCATATAGGACCGGTCGAGGTAGAGCTGCAGGATTTCCTTTTTGGTCAGGTTGGCCTCCAGCCAAACCGCCAGGAAAGCTTCCTTGATCTTGCGTTCGAGCGTCCGTTCATTGGTCAGGAAAAGGTTCTTCGCAAGCTGCTGCGTGATGGAAGAGCCTCCCTGGACGACGGAATTGGCTCGAAGATTTTCGCTTAGCGCGCGCACCAGGCCGAAGAAATCGATGCCATAATGGTCGAAGAAGCGCCGGTCCTCAGTTGCCAGAACCGCCTTGATGACATGGTCGGGCATCTCGTCCACCGGCACGGAATCGCGTTGGATGATGCCCCGCTGGCCAATCTCGTTGCCGTAGCGATCAAGGAAGGTGACGGCGAAATCGTCCTGCGCGCGCCAGTCGCCCTTTGTCTCCTCAAATGCCGGCAGGGCAAGAGCCAGCATGACAACGGAACCGGCCGCACCCAGGGTGAAGCCCTCCGAGAGCAGTTCGATCACGCCGCGCCGCCACCCCTTCAGCCGCAGGCGCCGGGACAGGATGGTTGCAGTTTCCCAGAACTGGGCAAGCCGGAAGCCCAACTCGTAAGCCGATGAATCGATCCACGCGTCAATGGCAAGGAAGAAGGCGGCGATACGTCTTCTTTTCCTGGCAGGTTCTGATTCGACCATCGTTGCGGACCGACTGAGAAGGGCGGGCTGGTTCCGGATCGCTTGCGGTTCTTTGCGCAGCAACCCGATCAACTACTATGTGCCGTTTTTGCACAATGTTACAAGGACGAGAAAGCCACAGCCGCACAATGCTTTCAGCTAGGGTAAAGAAGAGGCGGCCTACTTTATGGGGATGTCCGCTTGAGCCGGTCCGCAGATGGGCGGGCTTTAGGTCACACGCTGGTCACGAACCCGTCCAGCACCTTCTTCTGACCGGCGCGGTCGAAGTCTATGGTGAGCTTGTTGCCCTCGATTGCCGCGATGTTGCCGTTTCCGAACTTCTGGTGGAATACGCGGTCCCCGATCTTGAAGGGGGAAGGGGCGTCGGCAACTGATTTCGCCACCAGTTCGCCCTCGATGGTGCGGCCCTTCACCGAGCCACGGCCGGCACCGTAGCCGGAATCCACCTCGCCATAACCGATACGCTCCACCGCATGGCCGGAGCGCGTGCCCCAGTTGCGGTCGGTCGCCTCTGTGCGGTTGGCCTGTGCACGCTGCCAGCCCGGCGTGGCGTAGGTGCTTGAAAAGGCCCCGCCGCCTCCTGAATGCTGATCACCCCGCGCGGCACGAGCGCCGGAGGGTGGACCCAGACTATCGAATCGCGATGCGCCATATGGATTCTGGCGGCCGGCCGAGAATCCGCCACGCCCTGCGGCGAAGCTTGAGCCGCCATAAGGGTTGCCATAGCCGCCATAGCCGCTGCCGCCTTCGACGACCTCGACATGCTCCTCCGGCAATTCGTCGAGGAATCGAGAGGGGATGGTCGACTGCCACAGGCCATGAATGCGGCGGTTCGAAACGAACCAGATGTGCAGGTTTTTCTTCGCGCGGGTCAGCCCCACATAGGCCAGTCGACGCTCCTCCTCCAGGCCGGCCCGGCCGCCTTCGTCAAGCGCCCGCTGGTGCGGAAACAGACCTTCTTCCCAGCCCGGCAGGAACACGGTCTCGAACTCGAGGCCTTTGGCTGAGTGCAGCGTCATGAGCGAGACCGCGTCCAGCCCTTCGTTCTGTTCCGCGTCCATCACCAGGGCGACGTGTTCCAGGAAGGCACGAAGGGACTCGTATTCTTCCATCGAGCGGACAAGTTCCTTCAAATTCTCCAACCGGCCCGGCGCTTCCGCCGACCGGTCGTTCTTCCACATATCGGTGTAGCCGCTTTCCTCCAGGACGATCTCGGCCAGCTCGGTGTGTGGGGTTGAATCGAGAAGGCCTTGCCAGCGAGCGAAATTTGCGGCCACCTCGCGAAGCGCGGCGCGTGGCTTGGGCTTCAACTCGTCAGATTCGGCAAGGTTTTCCGCGGCAGCCAGCATCGGAAGCCCGAGCGCGCGCGCCGTTGCATGGACCTGGCTGATTGTTGCCTCGCCAAGACCGCGCTTCGGCACATTGACGATGCGCTCGAATGCGAGGTCGTCGGTCGGATTTGCGATGACCCGCAGATAGGCCAGCGCATCGCGGATTTCCTGTCGTTCGTAGAAACGCGGCCCGCCGATGACGCGATAGTTCATGCCGATTTCAATGAAGCGGTCTTCGAATGCGCGCATCTGAAAGGATGCGCGTACCAGAATGGCCATGTCGTTGAGCAAATGGCCCTTCCGCTGCAGGGCCTCGATCTCGTCGCCGACGGCCCGCGCCTCTTCGTCGGAATCCCAGGCGGCATGCACCGCCACCTTGGCGTCGTCCGGGTCGGGCCTGTCCGTGAACAGCGTTTTGCCCAGGCGCCCTTCATTGTGGGCGATGAGGTGAGAGGCCGCGCCGAGAATATGGGCTGTTGAGCGATAGTTGCGTTCCAGGCGGATAACGGTGGCGCCCGGAAAATCCTTCTCGAAGCGCAATATGTTGTCCACATCGGCTCCCCGCCAGCCATAGATTGACTGATCGTCGTCGCCGACGCAGCAGATGTTGACCTTTCCTTCGCTAACGGCCTCCCCAGTCTTTGGCGTCGGCCGCTGCGCCAGCAGACGCAGCCACAGATACTGCGCCGTGTTTGTGTCCTGATACTCGTCAACGAGTATGTACTTGAACTTTTGGTGATATTCCGCGAGCACGTCATGGTTCTCGCGGAAGATACGGATTGGGTGGAGCAGCAGGTCGCCGAAGTCGCAGGCATTCAGCGTCTTCAGCCTCTCCTGATAGGCGGCATAGAGTTCGCGGCCCTTGCCATTGGCAAAGGCACGGGCATCGCCCTCCGGAATATCACCGGGAGCGAAGCCCTTGTTTTTCCAGTTGTCGATCATCTGCGCGAAGGTGCGCGGAGCCCAGCGCTTGTCGTCGAGTCCTTCGGCCTGGATAATCTGGCGGATAAGGCGGATCTGATCGTCCGTGTCCAGGATGGTGAAGTCGGACCTCAGGCCGGCAAGCTCGGCATGACGGCGAAGAAGCTTGACGCCGATCGAATGAAAGGTGCCCAGCCAGGGCATGCCCTCGATCGCCTCGCCGACCAGCAGGCCGATGCGCTGCTTCATCTCGCGCGCAGCCTTGTTCGTGAAAGTCACGGCGAGGACCTGGCTCGGCCATGCTTTTCCCGTGGCCAATATATGCGCGATGCGGGTGGTTAGCACGCGCGTCTTGCCGGTGCCGGCCCCGGCCAGCACCAGAACCGGCCCTTCTGTCGTTTCGACTGCGAGCCGCTGCTCAGGGTTCAGGCCCTTCAGATAGTCGGGCACCCCGCCTTGCCGTGCAGCCATGGCCCGCGCTGCGATGCCCGATCCCGAGCCAGCCGCCCGTGCAACCGGTCGTGCGGCAGGATCGCGCGGAGCATCGTCCTCGTCAAAAAAAGGCATATCGTCGGGAAAGCCGGCCATCTCTTGCGAATGTAGTGATTCGGAGGGGAAAGGCCAGCATTGTCGCCGTTTTGTTCCGTGTCTACGACGATATACGCGGAAGTTCCCGCTACCGCGCGTGAAGCGCTAATTCCGCGCCCGCCAGTCCAGTCCCGTTCCATCATGGCAGGGCGGGGAGGAACGGAAGCTTGCGCGAAGCATTGATACCACGTTCCTGCCTTGCAAGTTTTAACAGGGAGGCTCGTTTGGCCATCCTCGTTACATCCATTCTTCTCGCACTTATCGGTCTTTATCTTGGCATCGGCGGCGGCTGGCTGATCGCTCTGGGCGGCAGCTGGTACTATCTGATTGCCGGAATTGCCTTTGTCGTCACCGCCGCGCTGATCTGGCGAAGGCGCAGCGCTGCCCTGTGGCTCTATGCAGCCCTCGTTTTCGCCACGCTGATCTGGGCCGTATGGGAAGCCGGTTTCGACTGGTGGTCGCTCGGCCCGCGCGGCGGCGTCATCATCCTGCTTGCATTGTGGCTGCTGACGCCATGGGTAAGCAGGAAGCTCGTCGGGCCTGACGGTCGCGCTCCGCTCACCCTGGCCGTGCTTGCCTCATTGGGCGTTGCCTTCTACGCAATGTCGACGGACCCCTACGACGTTTCCGGGAGTCTGCCGACCCGGGCAGTTGCGGCTACGCCGGATCTCGGCGGCGGCATCCCGCCAGGCGAATGGCATTTCTACGGCCGGACCCAGTTCGGCCAGCGTTACTCGCCGCTCGACCAGATCACGGTTGAAAATGTCGCCAATCTGGAACTGGCATGGACCTATCGCACCGGCGACATACGCGGTCCGCAGGATGTGACGGAGACGACCTATCAGGTGACCCCGCTGAAAGTGGGCGACACTCTCTATCTCTGCACGCCACATAACCTTGCCATTGCCCTGAATGCCACGACCGGGGAGGAAAAATGGCGGTTTGACGCCCAGGTGGGCCTGGAAGCGGCCCGTCAGCACCAGACCTGTCGCGGTGTGGGCTATCACCGTGACGATGGGGTACCGACCGGGCAGCCTTGTGCCGAACGTGTTTATCTGCCCACGGCCGATGCCCGCCTCATCGCCCTGGATGCCGCGAACGGCGAGATATGCGCAGGCTTTGCTGACGGCGGGACACTGGACCTGCTGGCCAACATGCCTTTCCCGAAAGCCGGCTACTATTATTCCACGTCGGCGCCCCTTATCGCAGGGGGAAAGATCATCGTTGGGGGCGCGGTGAATGACAATTATTCAACCGAATCCCCATCCGGTGTCATCCGCGCCTTCGATGTGGATACCGGCGAGCTTGTCTGGAACTGGGACTCTGGCAATCCGGAGGATACGGCGCCGCTGCCGCCCGGCGAGAAATATACGAACAATTCTCCCAATATGTGGTCAACGGCGAGCGCTGATGAAGAGTTGGGCCTCGTTTACATTCCGCTTGGTAACCAGACCCCCGACCAGCTCGGCATGAACCGCAGCGAGAGCGTCGAGAAATATTCTTCCTCAATCGTGGCGCTGGACCTCGATACCGGCCAGGTGCGCTGGGTGCGCCAGACCGTCCACCACGATCTGTGGGACATGGATGTGCCGGCGCAGCCATCTTTGATCGACATCACCACGGCGGATGGTGTCGTTCCTGCCCTGGTCGGTCCGACCAAGCAGGGCGACATCTATGTGCTGAACCGCGAAACCGGTGAGCCACTTGTGCCGGCGAAAGAAGTGCCGGCGCCGACAGGCGCGATCCCGGAGGATTTTACTGCGCCGACGCAGCCCGTATCGGGGTTGTCCTTCAGTCCTGAACCCCTGACTGGGTCGGACATGTGGGGCATCACCATGTTCGACCAACTCGCTTGCCGCATCGAGTTCCGCAGCCTTCGCTACGAAGGGCGCTATACGCCGCCATCGGTCCAGGGCACGCTGGTTTATCCCGGCAATTTCGGAGTATTCAACTGGGGCGGCGTGGCGGTCGATCCCGTCCGGCAAGTCATGTTCGGAATGCCTACCTATCTGGCGTTCGAGGCGCGGCTCATTCCCCGGGATGAAGTGCCGCCCGAAGATGAAGGGCGAGGTTCGGAGCAAGGACTTAACAGGAACGAAGGCGCACCCTATGCCGTGGAGATGGGGCCTTTCCTTTCGCCGTTGGGCGTGCCGTGCCAGGCGCCGCCCTGGGGATATGTCGCGGGGGCCGATCTCGGAACTGGACACATAGCCTACAAGCACCGGAATGGCACGGTAATGGACATGACGCCGCTGCCGCTTCCGTTCAAGGTCGGGGTGCCGGGTATTGGCGGCCCCATGATCACCGCCGGTGGCGTGGTTTTTCTGGGTGCGACGGTTGACGATTATCTGCGTGCTTATGACCTGAGCAGCGGGAGGCAACTCTGGAGCGCGCGCCTGCCGGCTGGCGGGCAGTCAACCCCAATGAGCTATACGTCATCGGATGGCCGCCAGTTCGTGCTGATCGTCGCAGGAGGGCACGGCTCGATCGGCACCAAAGCAGGCGACTATGTCATGGCGTGGACGCTGCCTCGCTAGGTCAAGGGGCCACGCCCCCAACTCTTCATCGGCCATCAGGGCTTCTTGGCGGCCTTGGCCGGGCTTCTAGTCCGGCCTCGTCTTGCAACGGGCTTGGATGCCTCCGGACTGGCCGCACGCTTGACTTCCAGCGCCAGGCGCGCCGCTCTCAGACGCTCGGTCTTGGTTTCCCGCTCCATGGCTTCGCTATCGATAATGGCGCGTGCAGCCTTGGTAGTGGCATCGTGCCGGCTCTCGATCGAAGTCGGCTTCGGTTTGAACACCCCTTCCGGGAGAGGTGGATTGCGCATTTGAATCTCCCTGAAAAAACAAAAAAGGCCGGAGAATCCCCGACCTTTCTCTTCAGCGCCTACGGCCAGTGCCAGTACATCCGTGGTCAAAGGCCGAACGCCGTTCTCGCTGGCTAGGCTGCCTGCAGATTTTCTGCCGCGCTCTTGCCGCTGCGATTATCCTTGACGATGTCGAAGCTCACTTTCTGACCCTCGACGAGGCTACGCATTCCGGCGCGCTCGACAGCGGAGATATGGACGAACACGTCCGGCTGCCCATTGCCCAGTTCGATGAAGCCGAAGCCCTTCGTTGCATTGAAAAACTTAACGGTACCAGTATTCATGACGATTTTCCTTTCAAATCGGCATAGAGGTTTGACGCTTGGCCGAATGCCAAACGCTTCAGTCTTCGAAATTGAAAAGGAAGATCGTTAGCGCCGCTGCGCAAAACACGTCCGTCAACAAGATCGACGAAGTGAAGGTAGGGGATAAATGCGTCCATTACAAGGCAGGTCTTCCATTTAATCTGCCGTCCTTGTCCGCGTCCGATCCGCTGACGCGCCGCAATTCACCGCGTCGTTACTCGACCAGGCGTGAAGGTTGCGTATTCTGTCGCCTCCATGGGCGAAGGAGGAAGCGCATGAACAGGCCGCTGATTACTCAGGCGATGATCGATGCGTATGACGAGTACACGCATCTCACCCTTGATCGTCGCGGTTTCATGGACAAGCTCACGAAGTTGGCAGGCTCGGGCGCGGCGGCGGCTGCCATCGTTCCGTTCCTGGCGGCAAATTCCGCCCGGGCCGGGCAGGTTGCGGCAGACGACAGCCGCATCAGGGGCGAGGACATTTCCTATCCGGGCGGCAATGGCGAAATGAAGGGCTATCTGGTGCGGCCCGCTGAGGCAGCCGGCGCGGTCGGAGCCGTCATCGTCATCCACGAGAACCGCGGACTTAACGAGCATATCCGCGATGTGACGCGGCGACTGGCGCTGGAAGGGTTCATCGCCCTTGCGCCAGATTATCTTTCCTCCGCAGGCGGCACGCCAGCGGATGAGGACAAGGCACGCGAGATGTTCTCGCAGCTCGATCCTGCGCAGGTCGTCGCAGACAGTGTAGCAACGCTTGCCTATTTGAAGACGATCGAGGGGGGCAACGGCAAGGTAGGCGCTGTCGGTTTCTGTTGGGGCGGGGGGCAGGTCAACATGCTAGCCGTGAATTCTCCCGACCTGGACGCTGCGGTTGTCTATTATGGCGCGCAGCCCAAGGACCCGGAAGCGGTTGCGAAAATTGAGGCGCCGCTGCTGCTCCACTATGCCGGGCTCGACACGCGCATCAATGAAGGTATCGACGCCTACAAGCAGGCGCTGGATGCCGGCCACAAGGAATACACCGTACATATCTATGAGGGCGTCAACCACGCCTTCAACAATGACACGTCCGAGGCGCGGTACAACAAGGAGGCTGCCGACCTGGCATGGAGCCGCACGCTCGCCTTCCTGAAGGAAAAGCTCGCCTGATCGGGTTTGACTGGCTGGCCGGCAAATGCCGGCCCCTTGTATCGAGATCAGAGCCTGAGCGGTAGCGCCCCACAGCATGGTGGCGCGTGTTCCGCAACTTCAGACAAGATGCCGTTCTCGCCAAATCAAACCGTTTCCGGAAATCCACACTTCAACGCCATCTCTGTTTTTCACCGCACTTTGGCCTTGCCCACACGGCATGGTGGGGTAAGTCTGTCTGTCGCATGAGTCAGTCTGTGTTCTGACGAGCAGGGCTGCAGGGAAGGACGCATGAACGACAATTTCGACAAGGCGGGCATTGCCGTCATCATCGTTTTCGGGGCGCTTGTCCTTGGCGGGCTGATGGCGGCCAATCTGGTCGTCGGCCACCGCAACGGCTTTCTCTGGGCGCTTGGCGGAGCGACGGCGGCCTACATCGCCGGCCATGCCGTTCTCTTCGATTTGCCGCGCGTTTATGCCGTGCTGGTTGGCATCGCGACGATAATGGCGATCGCCTCGACCGTCGCCTTCGCGTTCTGAGCCGCGGGCATTTCAGGCACCGTTGCGCTTCGATCGGGCCTGCTTGAGGATGGCCCTCCAGCGGATCATGTCCATCGGGATCGGCTCGTTGTTGTTGGCGATCTCGAAGATCCTGTTGTCGATGTTCTTCAGCGATCGCCAGAAATCGTAGTCGCTGATCCGGGAGTCGGCGGCCAGCCGCTCCGAAACGGCCTCGATGTCGGTCTTCATTTTCATTCCCTGGTGAGCCGGCATATCCACCCGCCTTCGTCCAGGGTTGTCCGACAGGCTGGCGATTCGATCAATCGCCGCTACGGATTAGTCCCGGTTAGGAATGATTAAGGTTAATGGCCGCCGCTTATCCATTCTTGCGGCGGATCGCGATCGAGCGACCAGCCCGCTCGGGCACGGGCAGCGCCATGTGGGCCGCGCGCACCGCCTCCACCTTGGCCTGAATGTCGGGCGGGAAAGGCGCCACCTTCGGACCAGCCATATCGACATGGAGGGCAAGCTGTTCGGACGTAGCGGCGAGCCAGCCTTCCGATGCGTGGCGGATTTCCTGGTAGAAGCGAAGCCGTTTCTCGTCATGATCTAGAAGCTGGAACGAAACGACGACCTGATGGTCCAGGTGAATTTCCTGCACGTAGCAGACATGGACTTCGGCCGTATAGATCGTCAGCCTGCGGTCCCTTGCATAGGCAGGACCCAACCCCATGGCCTCGAACGCTTCATCCGAGCAGCGGTCGAACAGGACGTTGTAATAAGCCATGTTGAGATGGCCGTTATAGTCGATCCAGTCCTTCTCGATATTCATGACGCGCGAGATAAAGGGGGCGGGGATGGACATGGGCACCTTTCGAAATGTCGGGACTCAAGTCTTGCTGGACAGGCCGTGAGGCGGAGACTACCCAGCTTTAGTACGGCTACAAGAGCTGCGTTGGCCCATTCGCGGAGGAACTTATGGCTCTCGACGACATCCTGCCGGTGACGCGCAACGAGGAAGGCATCGCAGCCGTTCTGGGTACACTCAAGCAGCGCTTTGGAGATCGCTTCCAGACAGGGCGGGCCATACGCGAACAGCATGCCCACACCACCACATATATTCAGGTACAGCCGCCGGACGGTGTCGTTTTTCCGGAAACGGCACAGGAGGTGCAGGAAGTGGTGCGAACCTGCGCTGCGCACCGGGTGCCTGTCATCGCCTTCGGCGTAGGCACATCGCTGGAGGGGCATGTCAATGCGCCGGGCGGTGGCGTCTCGCTCGATACCAGCCGAATGAACCGCATCATTGCCGTCAGTGCCGAGGACCTGGATTGCACGGTGGAGCCCGGCGTCACGCGCGAGGAACTCAACCGCCATCTGCGCGATACCGGCCTCTTCTTTCCCATCGATCCCGGTGCCAATGCGACCCTGGGCGGGATGGCGGCGACCAGGGCATCCGGCACAAATGCCGTGCGCTACGGCACTATGCGGGAAAACGTCCTTTCTCTCACGGCGGTCATGGCGGATGGAGAGCTCATTACCACCGGCAAGCGGGCATCATTACCTCGCTCACGCTGAAGCTGCACGGCATACCGCAGGCCATCTCCGGAGGCGTCTGTCCCTTCCCGACCTTGGAGGCCGCTTCGCAAGCGGTGATTGCAACCATACAGATGGGTGTTCCGGTCGCACGAATCGAACTGGTCAATTCGCTGCAGATGCGCGCCCTGAAGAACTATTCGAAGCTCGACTATCCAGAGAGCCCGTGCCTGTTTGTAGAATTTCACGGGTCGGAGGCGAGCGTGGCCGAGCAGGCGGAAACCTTCGGCGCAATCGCCGAGGAGAATGGCGGCGGCCCGTTTCTATGGACCAGCCAGGCCGAGGAGCGCGACAGATTGTGGAAGGCCCGCCACCAGGCCTATTGGGCGTCACTCACGCTTCGGCCGGGCGCGAAGGGACTTTCGACCGACGTATGCGTGCCGATTTCGCGGCTCGCCGAATGTGTTGCCGAAACCGAGGCCGACATCGCCGAAATGGGACTTGTTGCGCCGATTGTCGGGCATGCGGGCGACGGCAATTTCCATACGCTATGCCTGATGAATCAGGACGATCCGGCGGAAGTGGCACTGGTGGAGAAATTCGTGGCGCGCTTGAACGAGCGCGCGATCCGCATGGACGGGACCTGCACGGGCGAGCACGGCATCGGGCAGGGCAAGGTCGGCTTCATGCGCGCTGAGCATGGCCTCGGGGTGGAGGTCATGCGGCGCATCAAGCGGGCGCTGGACCCTGACAATATCCTCAATCCGGGCAAAATCCTGCCGATGGAGGCCTGAATGGCCATCGTAGTTTCGCGGTTCCGTTCGACACGCCCAAGGCGCAAGCGGATGGGCCAGCCGGCGCGATTGTCTCTTTATGGACACGCGGATCACGGTACATTGAGGCCTCGTAAACGGTCCTTCGCGTGGGGGTGATGCTCACTCGTCTGTTCGTAATCGTCGGCGGTCTCCTGGTGCTGGTGCTGCTGGCTGCGCTGGTGGTGCCACCTTTTGTCGACTGGACGAACTACAAGGCCGATTTCGAGCGGGAAGCCAGCGCCATCCTCGGCCGCAAGGTAACCGTGCATGGAACGGCCAAGGCTCGGCTCCTGCCATTCCCTTCCGTCACCTTTTCCAATGTGGCGGTAGCGGGTGGCCCCGACGGGCAGCCCGCCATGACGGTCGACACTTTTTCCATGGATGCCGAACTTGCACCTTTCCTGCGTGGAGAGGTGCTGATCTTCGACATGCGCCTGTTGCGGCCAAAGGCGCTCATCGACATCGCTGCTGACGGAACGGTCAATTGGGCAGTGCGGCCATCCTCGCCCTTCGAACCCGAGCAAATTTCCATCGAGAAGCTGACGATCAGTGACGGCGAGGTGATCTTGCGTCATGAGGCGGGAGGCCGTGATCACGTCCTTTCCGGAATAGAGGCTGTGGTTTCGGCGAAGTCGCTGGTTGGACCCTGGCGTGTGGATGGATCGCTCAGGGTTGACGGAGTCAGCACGACGTTGGCCGCTGCGACCGGCCGGGCAGATGATGCGGGCCGTATCGGCCTGCGGGTGCGGGCGAGGCCGGCCGCCTTTCCGTTTACTGTAGAATTGGAGGGCAGTGCAGGGCTGGAGACCGGAGCCTTCTCCTATACCGGACGGCTGCGGATCGCGGGCGACCCGAAGGAGGCGACCGAATTGCGCGGTACCAGTTCCGGCGAGACAGTCAGGACGGGTGTCGCGGAATCAGGGCCAGGCTTCCGGTTGGACGGCGATTTCAGCCTGGATCATCGCAAGCTCGCAGTCGAGCAGTTCCGTTTCGAAACGGGGCCGCTGGATGCCCCCTATACTGCCGACGGCATGGCGTTGATCGATCTCGGCAAGCAGCCGCGCTTCACGATCAAGGCCACAGGCGCACAGGTGCAATTTGATCAGGCCGTGGGCCAGGACGGAGTCTCTGCCCTCACTCTCTCACAACGTGTGGCGGCCCTGGAGGCGGCGCTACGCAGTCTGCCCAGGCCAACCATTCCCGGCTCGGTCGAGGTCAATCTCCCGGCCGTGGTGGCAGGGGACACGACCATTCGCGACGTGAAACTTTCCGCCGAACCTGTTTCCGACGGCTGGAGCGTCAGATCGCTCTCGGCCGTCCTGCCCGGACGCACCACGCTCGAAGCGGATGGCCTGGTCAAGCTTGGAGACGAATTCGGCTTTTCGGGCTCGCTGCTGCTGGCGATCGCGCAACCTTCCGGATTTGCGGCCTGGCTCTCCAACGATGTTGATGAGGCAGTTCGGCGACTGCCCGCCGCCGGCTTCAGCGCCAGGGTCGAGCTGACGGACAAGCGCCAGACATTGTCCGATCTGGAACTCATTCTGGGGAAAGCGAGATTTCATGGTCGCATCGACGCGGCGACGCCGGACAATGCAAGACCTTCGGTGGAAATGCGGCTCGAGGGCGGCGAGCTTGACGCTGAGGGAATGATGGCCTTTGCGTCCCTGTTCGTTTCCGACAAGGGCGCCAACCGCTTTGCGGATCGCGATGTCGACTTTCAGGTCAAGGCAGGGCCGGTGACCGTTGCCGGACTGATGGCGGACAGGATCGACACGGCAATGAGGCTCCGGAGCGGGGTGCTTGAGATCGACCGGCTTGCAATTGGTGGACTGTCCGGCGCCGAAATCAGCGCTACCGGGAGCATAAGGAATTTTCCCGACAGCCCGACAGGAAACATCGACGCTTCGCTGGTCGCGGTCGATCTCGCGCCGCTGGTCGAAACCACCGCCACTCTCTTTCCGGACAATGTCGTTCTCAGGGAACTCGCTGCGCGCACAGGTGCCTATCCTCAGCTACTGCAGGACGCGCGTATCGACATCATTGCCAGCGCAGCGGAGAATGATGACGGCACGACCGGCGTAGCCGTCTCGGCGCAGGGAAATGCCGGCGGCTCGGCCTTCTCGGCGTCGCTTTCCGGGCAGGGGAGCCTGCAACATGCCGCGGATGCGCGACTGTCGCTTTCGTTCATGGCCCGCAACCAGGATGCAACCGCCCTGATGGCGCTCTACGGGCTGCCGGCGCTTCCATTGGGACTGGTCGGCGAAGCGACGACGGAACTGTCGGCAAAGGGGACATTGTCGGGCGGCCTCGCCACCAGTTTCGCTATTGATGGCGAGGGGCTGAATGCCCGCTTCGATGGCACTGTAACCGGCACACCGCAAGGATTGTCGGCTGAAGGGAAGGCCAGCCTGGAAGCGGCAGACATCGAGCCGTGGCTGATGACGGCCGGCGTGGCGATCCCCGGAATGGGCATGGGGACCACCGTGTCGATCCAGGCAGAGGCCGATTACGGCAACACCCTTCTGGTTCTGTCAGGGCTAGAGGGAACGGTCAATGAAGCGGCGGTTTCGGGCGATCTCAACGCCAGCATGCGCGAAGGACAGCCGCACCTTTCCGGTTCCCTGGCGCTGGACGAACTCGATCTCGGCAAGTTCGCCGCAATGATCTATGGCGACGGCGCCTTTGCCGGCAACGGCAAGGGATGGCCGAAGGCCGCCTTTTCGGAAAAATCCGTCGCGCCTTTTTCCGCCGAGTTCGACCTCGCTGCAGGGTCCCTGACCGCCGCCATGGCGACAGCCTATGACGCGACGCTGCGGCTTTCGTTGAACCGGCAGGGCCTGCAGATCTCCGAACTCAGGGCCAAAATGTTCGGCGGAGATCTAACCGGCCTGTTCGAGTTGAAGAACAACGAAGGGACAGGTCTACTGAGCGGACAGTTCGCACTAGCCGGTGCCGACATTGCTGCCGTGCTGCCGGAATCGGGCATGGCCGGAACGGCGAGCATTTCCACCACCCTTTCCTCCAGCGGCAAGTCCGTGGATGCGATGATATCGGCACTGTCTGGCTCAGGCACCGTGGCGTTGAAGGATCTTTCCATCGCCAACCTTGATCCCGAAGCGCTTCCGGAAATCATCGCGCAGGCTGACGGGATAGGGCGCGACGTTGACGCGGAACAGACGGCAGCTTTCGCTCCCGGCCTCGTTGCCAAAGGAAAATTTTCCGCCGCCGACACGGATGTCGCTTTCACAATCGCCGGCGGTGCGGTGCGGGTACCGCCGCTTATCCTGCAAAACCCTTCCGCCACAGTGTCGGCCGATCTTGCCGTGGACCTTGCCGCAGGTACGGTCTCGGGCGCAGGCCGCATCGCCTACCGCCCTGGCGAAGAGGAACTTGCCGGCTCCGAGCCGGCCATCAACTTTACGCTGGAAGGGCCGATTGGAGCCGTGCAGCCTGTTCTGGATACGGACCCCCTTGCGCAGTTCCTCACGCAACGCGCGCTTGAGAAGGAACAGAGACGCGTCGAGGCCATGCAGGCGGTGCTGCTCGAAAAGCAACGACTAAGGCGTGAAGTCCGCTACTACACTTCCCTTCAGGAAGAGCGCAAACGGGCCGAAGAGCGCCGGGCGCTGGAAGAAATGCGTGTGAAGGCCGAGGAGGAGGCGCGCGAACGTGCGCGGGTGGCGGCAGAGCTCGCCGCCAAGGCGAGGGCGGAAGCGGAAAGGCGGGCGGCGGAAAAGGCCGAAGCGGAGGCGAAGGCCAGGGCGGCGGCTGAAAGGGAAGCGGCGGAAAGAGCCAGAGCCGAGGAAGCAATGCGCCTTGCCGAGGAGGAGAGGGCACGTCGAGAGGCGGAGCGCAAGGCAGCGCAGCCTCAGCCGGAGGTGCAGCGTGCGCCATTGCCGCCGCCGACCGATCCTCCTCCCAAGCGCGTGTCCCCGTTCTTTTTCGAAGGACTGTTCGGTACGCAATGACCGGGCGTCCGTCTTGTTTCGCCGCCAGGTGAGCGTGAGCTTCAGCGGGCTTCGGTAACCACGACATCCATGGGAATATCGTGGGCTTGCGCATAGATGGTGGGAATCCGCTGCAACTCGTAGCCTACGCCAATGACAAGCGGCTTGCGTGGCATTGCCGCGAGCGTGCGGTCATAGAAGCCGCCGCCATAACCCAGCCGGTAGCGGTTCGTATCGACGCCCACGACGGGCGAAATCACGATGTCCGGCAAGACGGGCGCGCCTGTGGCCGGGATCGGGATATTCCATACGCCCTTTTCGAGCGGGTCCCCGTGCTTCCATGCTCGAAAGATGAGGGGCTTTCCCTTTTCAACGACCAACGGCAAGGCAGTTTGGCCGCCACGTGCGTTGACCTTTTCCATCCAGGGGCGCAGGTCCGGTTCGCCGCGGAAAGGCCAGTATAGACTGATCACCTTGCCCGCAACGTCGCCCACGACGGCGTCGAGTCCTTCGGCGATGCGTGCTGACATAGTGGCGCGTGCATCTGCCGAGACCGCCAGCCGGGCGTGGATCAGTCTCTCGCGTTCGGCCTTGCGCCATTTCCGGACATCCGCCCAGTCTCTCGGCGGGGCATAGAAAGCCGGCTCGATCTCGTGCATGAAACAGGGTGGGGAAGCATACTCCGCGGGTTCGTCGTCGTTGATGCCTGCCATGACCTTGGTCCTTTCGCCGGCTGGTCCAGCGCAACCCTACGCCTGCCTGCATCCGCGGGTTTGTCGCGAGGCGACACCATGCGAGCATTTCCGTCGCATATGTGAGACCGGGCCCCCGCCGACATATGCCCGTTGCCCGAAACATGTTACACTCAACCTATGCGTTACGTGATTATCATTGCGGCCATTGCATTCTTCCTCGCCTGGGACCTGATCTACAATCAGGCCCGCTATATCGATGACGGGGTCAGGCTGATCGGCCAAATGGTCAGGTTCGTGACCGGCTGACAGGGCTTCAACACGATCATTCCGCGACAAACTGCCGGTTGACGATTCCACGCTGCCGGCACCAAAACCGCGCCCAGTCTTGGTGATCACAAACGCGCGGCCGTGGATAAGGAGACGGAATGATCCGGCACATCGTTTTCTTCAGCGTTCGGGACCGGAAGGATGTGGAGCGTGTACGCACCGGGTTGATGGAACTGGGCTCCATACCGCATTCGCGATTCTTCGAAGTGGCGCTGAACGACAAGGTCGACCCGCTGTCGGACGAGATCGATGTGGTGGTCTACGCGGAATTCGAGGATGAGGCGGCTCTTGCTGCCTACAAGGCACATCCGACCTATGCCGAAACGACCGCCAGGATAAGGCCGCTGCGTGAACTGCGCTTTTCGGCTGACTTCACGTCTTCAGCGCCATAGCCATTTCGCTTCCATTGGAGCAACACGGCAAAAGGAAAGGGCGGCGAAAGCGCCGCCCTTTCTGTTTTGTTTCGGCAGGACCGATCAGAAGTCCATGCCACCCATTCCGCCCATGCCGCCGGGCATGGCCGGAGCCGGCGTGTCCTTCTTCGGCGCCTCGGCGATCATGGCCTCGGTGGTCACCAGCAGGCCGGCCACAGAAGCGGCGTCCTGAAGCGCGGTGCGCACGACCTTGACCGGATCGACGATGCCGAGCTGGATCAGGTCGCCATACTCGTCGGTCTGCGCGTTGTAGCCGAAGTTCGCGCCCTTGTTGTCGAGGATCTTGCCCACGACGATCGACGCTTCGGCACCAGCATTCGTGGCGATCTGACGGGCCGGAGCCTGCAGGGCACGACGAACGATGTTGATGCCGGCGGCCTGGTCGGCATTGGCACCGGTAGCCTTGATGGCCGCGGAAGCGCGCAGCAGCGCAACGCCGCCACCGGGAACGATGCCTTCCTCAACCGCGGCGCGGGTGGCGTTAAGCGCGTCGTCGATACGGTCCTTCTTCTCCTTGACCTCGACCTCGGTCGCACCGCCAACGCGGATGACGGCCACGCCGCCGGCCAGCTTGGCGAGGCGCTCCTGCAGCTTCTCGCGGTCGTAGTCGGAAGTGGTTTCCTCGATCTGCTGCTTGATCTGGGCAACACGGCCCTGGATCTCGGCCTTCTTGCCGGCGCCGTCGACGATGGTGGTGTTTTCCTTCTCGATGCGGACGCGCTTGGCCTTGCCCAGCATGTTGAGCGTGACGTTCTCAAGCTTGATGCCGAGGTCTTCCGAGATCACCTGACCACCGGTGAGGATGGCGATATCCTCGAGCATGGCCTTGCGGCGGTCACCAAAGCCCGGAGCCTTGACGGCGGCGATCTTCAGGCCGCCACGCAGCTTGTTGACGACGAGCGTGGCAAGCGCCTCACCCTCGACATCCTCGGCAATGATGAGCAGCGGCTTGCCGGACTGGACGACGGCTTCCAGCACCGGCAGCATGGCCTGCAGGTTGGAGAGCTTCTTCTCGTGGAGCAGGATGTATGCGTCCTCGAGTTCGGCAATCATCTTGTCGGGATT
>SMEH01000156.1_pt1 | contig 23969 bp, 28 predicted proteins | sample 2456361 | NCBI WGS metagenome assembly SMEH01 (sample SAMN10132587, study PRJNA489261) | soil metagenome | isolation source: day1 control-loamy sand soil ammended | place: USA | reverse complement strand
AAATGAATTTCTTGCAATCTAGCATCTTTTTCAATCGTTAAATAATGACCTACTAATATTTCGGCAGTGTCATAGGCTCTTTTTGAAGGACTAGAAAAAGCCGCATCAAATGAAATGTCTTGAAGTTGCCCTTTTAAACGCATGACTTGCTCAATGCCCATTTTCGTTAAATTTGAATCGAGCCACCCTTGCAGCCGCCCTTCTTTATTCCATTCTGTTTCTCCATGGCGCACGATATAAAGTTCTAATTTATTTTCCATACCATTCATCCATAACTTGCTGAAATTTTTCGATTGCTTTTTCGCTTTTAATTCCAATTCGAAGCCATTTGCCATCCATACCAACAAAATTTTCTGTATGTCTTAAGACAACTCCATTACGAAGGCAATAAAAATAAAAATCTCTTGTTTTTTGCGATTCTTTCAATTGAAAGCATAAAAAGTTCGCAACGCTTTTCGTTATGATGCATTGTTGTTTGTGCAAATAGTTTTCTAGATTTCTTTTTAATGATTGGTGATTTTCAATGCTTTCTTTTCGAAATTTATCATCTTCTAAACACAATCTGCCGATTTCGATTGCCAAAGCATTTACGTGCCAATGAGGAAGCTTTTCTCTCAACTGATTGATAACATTTTCGCTTGAAACTAAATATCCTAATCGAATGCCAGCAATACCGTACATTTTCGTCATCGATCTCATAACCGAAAGATTAGAATATTGTTTTATTAGGGAGATAACAGATTCAGATTCATCGGTCCAATCCATAAAGGCCTCATCAACTAACAGCTCACAACCTACTTCTCTTCCGTAAATCAAGAGTTCTTCAATTATATCCTTTGAAATAAGGGAACCCGTTGGATTATTCGGATTACATAAGTAGAGGCAAGAAGCATCATGCATGCTCTTTTTGATTTGATTCATTGGAAGTTTGTATGTCGTAATTTCATGAGCCACATATTCAATGATTTTGGCTCCTTGCGCTTCCAACGTCGATTTATATTCAGAAAAGGTTGGATGAACGATGATTACTTGTCGATTAGTAAATCTTCCAGCAAAAAAGGTTAATAATTCTGCCGCGCCGTTTCCAATGATAAGGTTTTCTCGTTGAACATTTAGTTTCTTTGCTAGCATTGTTCTTAACGGTTCTGCTTCTGGATGCGGATAGGTGGAAATATGGTGAATGAATTGGGGCCAAGCATCTTTCACTTTCTGAGGAAAGCCAAATGCATTCACATTTTCACTTAAATCATATACTTTTTCAGGAATTGGAATCTGAAAACGTTGATAAAGTGTTTTGTAATTAGCCCCATGCGACGGTAATTGCAACGACGCCACCTCCCATGATAATCGTAAATAGTGCTGAAACGATAAACATATGGCGAATTGCTTCTTTAATATGGTTTACCTCTAACGGCACATCCGCTTTTCCCATATAAGCTCTAAAGGATTGTACACCTTGGTAAGAGTTGTAGCCTCCTAGTCTAATTCCAAGTTGATAGCTGGTAGCAGCTTCTAAATAACCGCTATTAGGACTAGGATGTTTTTTTGCATCTATCCTCCATAAACGAATCCGTTCAGTTAACGAGCGATGGGTTTTATTTTTCGTGAACAATAAAATAATCAAACCTGTTAATCGACTTGGAATAAAGTTAGCCACGTCATCCAACTTTGCACTAAATTTTCCAAACTCAATATATTTTTCATTTTTATAACCAATCATGGAATCTAACGTGTTAATTGCTTTATAAGCCCATAATCCAGTTGCTCCAAAAAGACAAGCGTAAAATAGTGGTGCTGTTACCCCATCACTTGTATTTTCAGAGACTGTTTCTACAACACCGCGCACAATTTCCGATTCCTCTAAATGTTCGGTATCGCGCCCCACAATCCACGATAGTTTTTTTCTAGCTTCATTTAAATCTCCTGCAATTAACGCATTATATACTTCCATTGCTGCTTCTTTTAAACTTTTTTGGGCTAGTCCAATCCCAATCAATACCCCTTCAATGAGTATGCCTACTATTACATGAATTTTATAAGCTAAATACACTATAAGAAAAGTTGTAATAGCTACATACGTTGCTGGTAAAATCATTGCAATAAAGAAAAGAGCGATACGTAAAAAACGAAGGAAGATGATAATATCGAATCGAGCATAATAATCATCGACCGACTGGAAAAATTCCAAAAAAAGTGCAGGTACGGTCAAGGCAAAGGGTGAACCATCAACAAAAATCGCAACTCTACCTTCCATCAAGTTTGCCGTAACTACATCCGGCCTTTCTGTATAATAAATGGTTGGAAATGATGTAAATACCTTATCTTGGATAAACTGTTGTAAAAAACTAGCATCTAGAATTTGATCTATGTCAATTTTATTTAGTCGTTGTCTCACTTCTTCTACGATTTCTTCATTGGCAATTCCATTAATATACATAATACGAATATCGGTTTGAGAGACTTTTCCGATTGTAAATGATTCGACCCAGAGATTTGGATTTCTAATTCTTTTGCGAATGAGACTAATATTAGTTACGATTGATTCGGTAAAGGAGTCCTTCGGTCCAAATATGGATACTTCTTTTTGAGGCTCTGTAATCGAGCGTTGTTCTCCGCCTTGTGTACTCGTAATTAATGCACTTTTTGCACCGTCTAAGAAAATAACTGCCTTACCTGTTAATAAATATTTAAAGATTGCAGACCAATTTGAAACCCGTTTAACATGTGAAATTGGTAGCAGTTTTTTTTCGATTTCAGTTAAGATTAATTCTGCACTGCTATTTGTAAGTTTGTCATCTTCTTGTCTAACTTTTTCTTTTATATATTCTTCTATTTTCTCATGAAACGGCTGTGTCATTAATGAGTTTAAAATAAAATCATTGATGAGTTGAGTATCGACTAATCCAAGTGTTGTAACTATTGTTGATTTTATAGTGTATCTTTTACCGATTTCGATTTCTCGATAAAGGATATCGGGACTATTACCTGTTACTTTTTTTAAATAATCAATGTTTTCCTCAAGGCTTTGTTTTAATTGTTCATATGGAATATCAAAAGCAGTTCCGGCCAATTCCTCTAATTTTTCCATTTTTGTTTGCTGCTTTTTATTTTTATCATTTTTCCTCTTCTTTGTTTGCCTTGACCAAAATCCCATATGAATCCTCCTAAAATGGAAACAGTCGAATATATGTGGTAATTGCTGGTTTATTAATTCATTATTTGTATATTGCTGGAACATTATGCAAAAGAAGGGATAATAACATTCCCTATACAAATAATAAATTAGAATCATTGTATGAGGTGAATGCATTATGATGATAAAGATATTTGGAATCTTTTGTTTGATTTTTATTGTTTTATTAGGAGTATCTATTACCATTGATTTTTTTACAGGAGATGAGTTATCTAAATCAATTATGAATCGGGTAAATCCTTTTCCTTTAAGTAATCCGTTAAAAGTCATTATTTTTTCACTATTTTTTCTTTATTATTTTGTTGAACGTATAATAAAAAGCAAAAAAAAGACAATGGACTCCAACGGATAGGTCGGTTAACTCAAAAATCATTGCAATCTTACTATTAGCAAGGTAAAATTTTTCTGTAGATAAGAAAGTGAGGTCTACGGACATGTAATATACGTTTTTAATTTATTCAGAGAACGGATACGTAATTTTGAAAGATAGAAAGGATAATTTATATGAACAACTTTATAGAGGAAGTCAAATCTCGACGGACATTCGGGATTATTTCCCACCCGGATGCAGGGAAAACGACTTTAACCGAAAAATTATTATTATTTGGTGGTGCGATTCGGTCAGCCGGTACGGTAAAGGGGAAGAAGACCGGGAAATTTGCAAAAAGTGACTGGATGGAGATTGAAAAGCAACGGGGGATTTCGGTTACATCGAGTGTGATGCAGTTTGATTACAATGGTTTTCGTGTCAATATTCTAGATACACCAGGTCACGAAGATTTTAGTGAAGATACGTATCGGACCTTAACGGCCGTTGACAGTGCCGTCATGGTTATCGACTCTGCTAAAGGGATTGAACCGCAAACGATTAAATTGTTTAAAGTTTGCCGTATGCGTGGAATTCCGATTTTTACTTTTATTAATAAATTGGATCGAGTTGGAAAATCCCCATTGGAATTAGTTGCAGAATTAGAAGAAGTGCTCGGCATTGAAGCATATCCGATGAATTGGCCAATTGGGATGGGGAAAGAATTTTTAGGAATTTATGATCGGTTTTATAAACGAATTGAACAGTTTCGAGTAGACGAGGATGAACGTTTTATTCCGTTAAATGCAAACGGTGAAATTGACGGAGATCATCCAATAAAGCAATCAAGTTTATATGAACAAGTTTTAGAAGAAATTGAATTATTAGATGAAGCGGGAAATGAGTTTTCTGAGGAAAAAATTGCGAAGGGGACGCTAACACCTGTATTTTTTGGCAGTGCGTTAACAACCTTTGGTGTTCAAACCTTTTTAGAAACCTATTTAAAATTTGCGCCGGAACCCCAACCTCGTCATTCAGATCAAGGTTATATTGATCCGTTAAACGAACAATTTACTGGCTTTGTTTTTAAAATTCAAGCGAATATGAATCCTGCTCACCGTGATCGAATTGCCTTTGTCCGTGTTTGTTCTGGAAAATTTGAACGGGGGATGAATGTGACCCTGGCACGGACAGGTAAATCAATGAAGTTATCCCAATCCACACAATTTTTAGCAGAAACTAGAGAAACGGTAAACGAAGCAGTTAGTGGTGATATCATCGGTTTATACGATACTGGCACCTACCAGATTGGCGATACGATTGTGGGGGGTAAACCAATAATACATTATGACCCACTTCCACAATTTACCCCTGAGTTGTTTGTTCGAGTAAGAGCGAAAAATGTAATGAAGCAAAAACAGTTTCATAAAGGGATCCATCAGCTTGTCCAAGAGGGAGCTATTCAATTATTTAAAACGAAGTATGAAGATTATATCATTGGTGCCGTCGGTCAGTTACAATTTGATGTTTTCGAACACCGGATGAAAAACGAATATAACTCTGATGTTATTATGGAACATTTAGGTTCAAAAATTGTACGTTGGGTTGAAGATGATACAGTGGATGAAAAATTGAACAGCCAACGAAGTATGCTTGTTAAAGATCGGTTTGATAGAAATGTATTTTTATTTGAAAATGATTTTGCCTTAAGATGGTTCCAAGATAAAAATCCAGATGTGAAGTTATATAATCCGATGGATAAGTATACAAGATAATTGTGAAACTTTGATAGACTTGAACATAGTATGAAATTGAAAGCCATTTTGTGTTGAATATGAGTGCGTTCATCAATAGGTGAGCGCACTTTTATTGTTTATTGATCCATTCTTTGGAGAGGTGAATGCGGAATTTTGGTGGTAGAGCTGAAAAAATGTGGATGAACGCAGAAAATTGTTTGGTGCAGAAGAAAAACTGTTTTCAAAGGGAGGATGAACGCAGAAAATGGCTTGGAGCAGGCGAAAAAGTGTTTTCAAAAGGAAGATGAACGCAGAAAATGGCTTGGAGCAGGCGAAAAAGTGTGTTCAAAAGGGAGATGAACGCAGAAAATAGCTTGGAGCAGGCGAAAAAGTGTGTTCAAAAGGTTAATGAACGCAGAAAATAGCTTGGAACAGAAGAAAAAGTGTTTTCAAAGGGAGGATGAACGCAGAAAATGACTTGGAACAGAAGAAAAAGTGTGTTCAAAAGGTTAATGAACGCAGAAAATAGCTTGGAACAGAAGATAAACTGTTTTCATCGAGGAGATGAAAGCAGAAATTTGGTTCGAGCAGGCGAAAAAGTGTGTACAAGAGTGGAATGAAGGCAGAAACTTTGACGGCAACAGAAGAAAAAATGTTTTCATCAGGGTAACGAGCATTAAACAAGTATGGTACTTTTTGTCAAACCAAATAATATTGAGGCAAGTCTAGTGACTGCCTCATACGCCATACTTACTATTATTATTGTTGATTACTTTGATTTGCAAATTGAGCTTGTGCTTGTTTGACTAATCGCTTCGTAATTTCACCGCCAACTGAACCATTGGCCCGTGAAGCCGTGTTACCACTTAAAGTAACACCGAATTCTTGTGCGATTTCATATTTCACCTGGTCTAAAAATTGCTGTACACCAGGGACTAATAATTTATTTGAAGAACGTGCCATGTTCTCACCACCTTTACATCGGTATACCATTATTATGGAACAAGGTGAGAAAAACATAAGTGGGAACTTTTGTATAAATGATATTGCAGAAAGTGGTTACTTTATATTAATATAGGTTGGACATATTATATAAACTAATTGATGAGTTAGTAAGCGAGGAATCGTTATGTGGGATACAGTCAAAAATTTTTTCTACAATTTAAGTCCAACCCGAATTATTGTGGGATACTATTTGCTAACGGTAACTTTTGCAACGATTTTACTTAGTTTACCTATTGCAAGACAACAAGATGTGCCATGGTCGTTTATTGATTCGCTATTTACAGCGGTTAGTGCTGTTAGTGTGACAGGTTTAACCACCGTAAGTATTGCAGACACTTTTACGCCTACAGGAATTATTTTTCTTATCATCATCTTACAAATCGGTGGAATTGGCATTATGGCTTTAGGTACATTTTTTTGGTTATTATTTCGTAAAAAAATTGGCTTAAAAGAACGCCAACTAATCATGACCGATCAAAATCAAATAAAATTTGCTGGTGTTGTTAATCTAATGAAGCACATCTTAATAATTTTTTTCTTAATCGAAGTGATTGGTGCCTTTATTTTAGGGCTTTACTATTTGCGTTATTTTTCAAGTTGGCAAGACGCGTTGTTTCATGGCTTATTTTCATCGGTCAGTGCCACAACAAACGCCGGATTCGATATCACCGGTTCATCTGTAAAACCTTATGCTGGTGATTATTTTGTACAATTCATTCATATGTTATTAATTATTTTAGGTGCCATTGGTTTTCCAGTCTTGATTGAGGTTAAAAACTACCTACAAAAAAGACGAACGGTTTATCACTTTAGTTTAACAGCGAAAATTACAACTGTAACGTACTTTTTACTAGCAATTTTTGGGGCAATGGTATTTTTCATCTTTGAATTTAGTAAATTTTTATCAGAAAAAAATTGGCATGAATCGTTGTTTTATTCTTTATTTCAGTCTGTATCCACTCGTAGTGCCGGGCTAGTAACACTGGATTTACAAGAGTTATCCACTGCAACTTTATTACTTTTTGCTATTTTAATGTTTATCGGTGCCTCTCCAAGTTCGGTTGGTGGTGGAATTCGTACGACGACTTTTGCTCTAAATATTTTGTTCTTTTTCCAATTTGCCAAAGGAAATCGAATCATTAAGGTTTTTAAACGTGAAATTCACGAAGAAGATTTGTTGAAATCCTTTGTCGTAACAGCTTTTGCAGTGCTACTTGTTGTTACTTCCGTCATCCTTTTATCTTTTACGGAGGATGTTTCTCTAATTGCGATCATATTTGAAGTTTGTTCCGCCTTCGGAACATGCGGCATGTCACTTGGAATTACAGATGATTTAACGATTTTTGGTAAGATACTCATCATGATACTAATGTTTATCGGTCGTGTAGGTATCGTCTCCTTTATGTTTATGCTTGGCGGAAAGGAGAAAAAGGAAAACTTCCATTATCCGAAAGAAAGAGTTACGATAGGATGAAATGAATTTAAATAAAAAAGGTCTGATTCTTTTATTAAAAAAGAACCAGACCTTTTTTTATCAAGTTTATGAGAATAATCTCCGATTTAAAGTTTGAAATAAAATTCGCCAGTTCATTATTTTTAACTCGATTATCGGTTGCATTAACGTTCGAACCAATTTACTGGATAAAATATAAGTGAGTAATAACGAACCGATTAGAATTAAAATGAGTGAAGGGTGATTGTCGGCAATCCATTTCGGTATATCCAATTCCCGGAAAAATTTAATGACAAAACCATGTAATAAGTATACATAAAGTGTATATTGACCAATTTTTGTATAATTGTATTTCCTTGTTGGCACGAGGGACCAAAAACTAATGACAGTTAGAAAACTAATACTATAGATAAATAAGCGACCAAGCCAAGCGAAATGGGTAAGGTTTTCTAATTCGCTATATGGTTTGGAACCGAATAACCATTCATAATCCCATGTTGGAAAGTGGAAAAATAAACCAAAGGTTATCAATAACACGAGGCTTGACGGTATCATCATACGTTTTCTTTTTAATTGTAAGAAATGTTCTCGTTTTAAAAAATAACCAAGTAAAAAGAAAGGGAAGAATACAATCGTCCGCGATAAACTTAAAGTCGTGTTAATAAAATCAAAATAGCCGACAACAATTCCTAGCGTAATCGTAAAAGCAATCGCAAGCTGAGGTCTCCAGTTTTTAAATAATGGTAACAGCATATGCCAACAAAATAAACTAATTAAAAACCATAACGACCATTGTGGATTTAATAGATCAAACGAGAACTTATTTTGATCCAACAAAAAGTAGTAATAGATTGTATAAATCAATTGGAAAATGATATAAGGCACCAGTAATTTTTTCATTAATTTTAAAATGTAACCTTTTTCAAAATACCCTTTCGCAAAGTGACCTGAAACTAAGATAAAAGCAGGCATATGAAATGCATAAATCGTTTTATAAATCGCAAGAATGAGCTCATTATCTTCAATAAATTGCCGTATAAAATGTCCAAAAACAACAAAAAAGATTAGAAAGAACTTTCCGTTATCAAAATAATAGTTACGTTCTCCTGTCATTGGAAGTCCTCCTATATCACTTCTCTAATAATAAGTGTAAGGGACATATAATTATCTAGCAAATTAATATTATATTACTTTTTTTACAAAAGAAAAGTAGATAGATGTTATTGTTACTAAGGTTACAAAATATGCATAAATTCAACATAACAATCCAAATTTATTAAAAATTCAAAACATAAATAGTTGTAAAATATAATATAATAGATTAATTTAAAGATAGGTAAACATAAATATGATAAAATTTGGAAAATTGGTTATGTTACGAAAGGAAAATTTTCCATTTATGGCGTATTTCCTTAAATAGGAGAGGAGGGAGTGTCGTGGAACAATTGAACCAATCCTATTATTTTGAATTAAAAGATCGCGTTGCCGAACTAGAAGAAGAGAAGAAATTGTTAGAAGAATCCCTTGAGGCGATTCAAAGCATTTATAAACAAATGGAAAAGCCGATGATTTTATTACATAAAAAGGATAAAAAAATAATTGATGCCAATCCGGCAGCGTGCGAATTATTTCAAATGACACGTAAACAATTGTTAATGAAGTCTTTACATGAATTTTTATATTTAGATCCGAAGGACATCATTGACAGTCAAGATCAAATTATTCGTGAAAAAGGCATATTACGAGATGAAATGATCTTAGAGTTAAAAGATGGCACAATTAAAAATATCGTTTTCCATGCTTTTGCAAATATTAGGGAAGATGCTGATTTATACATTTTGAGTGAAGTGGATACACCGATCAAAATGCTTGAATGGGAAAGAACAATGCATCTACATTCTTTTAGTAATTTATTTTCCCAAATTATTGATGGACTGATTATGTTTAATAATGAAGGGAAAATTGTTCAAGCGAATCCAGCATTTTGCAATGTTGTTGGCATTAAGAAAGAAGAATTGATAGGAAAAAGCTTTAAAACATTTATTCCAAAAAGAGATCTGGAAAAATATAAACGTTGTTTTCAAAAGTTGTGCAAAGAAGGGTCTTTTTTTGGTGAAATCCGTATTCAAGTGAAAAACAAAATAAAAAAATTTGAAGTATCGGTTAGTTCAAATGTTTTTCATGGCTTATATATGGCGATATTACGAGATATAACAGAAAAACATGAAATGGAAAAGAAAATTCTAGAAAGCGAAAGAAAATTCCGGAAAATATTTAACGGAGCCATGAGTGGGATGATGATTTGGAAAGATGCAGAGGATTGCGACGATAAACCAATCATTATTCAAGAATTAAACGAGACAGCAAAAAATCTATTTCAGTTAAAAAATAAAAAGGATTACACAGAACAATTAAAAACGATCAAACTTACCAATCAAAACAATTTGAGTTTATTAAAGGCCATACAATGGGTTGCCCATAAAAAATTAAACCTTTGTACATATGAAGTTGAATTGAATAATGGTACACGCAAATCGATTGAGATGTTTTCGAAACGTAACATATTACCAGGGATTCATTTGTCCGTTTTCCATGATGTAACCCATCGAATTCAAATGGAGGAACAATTAAAAAAATCTGATACGCTCAATATTGTTGGTGAACTGGCAGCTGGAATTGCTCATGAAATACGGAATCCGTTAACTTCCTTAAAAGGCTTTATTCAGCTATTAAAAGGGGATATTAACGGATATGATACGTATTTCAACATCATTATGTCTGAATTAGAACGCATTGAATCTATCGTTCATGAATTTCTTGTATTAGCAAAGCCTCAAGCAATTAATTATAAATATTTTAACGTTATCAAAATAATGCAAGAAACCATTGATCTATTGTCACCACAAGCATTAATGGATAATGTCGAACTTCGTACGTATTTTAAAGAAAGAGAGATGAATACGTACTGTGAGCCCAATCATATTAAACAAGTTTTTATTAATATTGTAAAAAATGCAATTGAGGCAACAGTAGAAAATTCGACAAGTGAAAAAATCATTCATATTTCCATTCACCAAACAGAGGATCATTGGATTAAGGTAGTGATTCAAGATAGCGGAAAAGGTATATCTAAAGAAAAATTAAAACGGCTCGGAGAACCTTTTTACACGACAAAGGAAAAAGGAACCGGTCTTGGTTTAATGATTAGCTATAAAATTATAAAAGAACATGGTGGGAAAATTGAAGTAGCCAGTCAAATGAATAAAGGTACGACATTTTCCATTTATTTACCAATCAATCAATCATGAAAATTGTAGAATAATCATTGTTTTTGTCAAAAAAAAGTTATTATCGAACTTTGTCTACTTTTGCCGATTCCCTTTACTTTCAAATATAAATCTGGTTAAATTGCTAAAGAGTGTGTTTGAGGATGAAGGTAGAAGTAGGAGGATTAGTAGTGAATACGGAAAAAAACAAACAAGATCTTGAGGAACAAATCAAAGAAAAGAGAAATGAAATGATTGCCATTGCAGAAAAATATGGGTTTACTGACGAAGAAACATTAAAATCGAGTCAGGAGTTGGATATGCTTTTAAATAAATATATGCGTTTTTTTCGTAAACCATTAATAAAAGATTATCCTCAATTTGAATTTCATGTGAATAATGAAAAATACACCATTTTAGTTTAAACATATCCTTTCGATAATGGCATTAAATTCATCATCAAGATCGTATCATATGAAAAATGAATGTGACATTTTGTAGATTGCCCAATTCGCTTCTACCACAAAGAGTTTACAAAAATAGAATTGGACAATCTTATTTATTTTTTGAATTAAAGAGGGACTGTTGGGAAGAACAAGCGGGTAGATACCCCAAAAAAGTGAGAGCCGAAGGTCAATTTAAATCAAAAAAGTTAGTTACCCTAAATTGAACAGAATATTTCCTCTTAGTCTTTTCCCTTCTTAATCCATCTGCCCCTTTAGACTCTTATATTTTCAACCATTCATATATTCGATTTTTTCTGGAGACATTGTACTTCTTTGCCAATTCTCCATAACTTAGATTCCCTTGTCTGTATTCAATAACAAGCTTAGATTTAAATTTTTCATCGTATTAAACCATACAAAAGACCCCCGAAGGTTAGAGTTTCTACTCTAACTTCGGGGGTCGGTACCCATGCTCGTCCTTTTATCAGTCCCAACTTTTTTTATTCATTGTCATTTGCAGAGACAACAATATCATTGTCAACAAGATGTGCATGTAATTTATTTACATCTGGTTTGTCGATTACAAAATCGGCTATCTTATCTTCTAAATGCTCTTGAATCGTACGACGTAATGGGCGTGCACCAAATTGTGGCTGATATCCTAGGTCAACAATTTTTTCTTTTACTTCATCTGAAACGGTGAGCTGCTTATGATCTTCTTGTAATTGTTCCCGGACTTCATTCAACATTAAATCAACAATTTTTAATAAATGATCTTTTTCTAACGGTTTGAATTGAATAATACTGTCGAAACGATTGAGAAACTCTGGTTTAAAGTAATCACGTAAATTGTCCATCACATTTAAATTGCTATTTTCATCAGAATTACCGAAGCCTACTTGAACACTTTTTATTGATTGACCGGCATTGCTAGTCATAATGATTACCGTGTCTTTGAAACTTACTGTACGTCCTTGGCTGTCGGTCAATCGTCCGTCTTCTAATATTTGTAAAAACATATGCATGACGTCTGGGTGAGCTTTTTCTACCTCGTCTAATAAAATTAAACTGTAAGGATTACGACGGACTTTTTCGGTAAGTTGACCAGCTTCCTCATGACCAACATAGCCTGGAGGTGAACCGATTAATTTAGAAACACTATGTTTTTCCATGTATTCACTCATATCGAGTCGAATCATCGCATCTTTTGTACCAAATAATTGTTCAGCTAATGTTTTTGCTAATTCTGTTTTACCAACACCTGTTGGCCCGACAAAGAGGAAGGAGCCAATTGGTCGATTTTTTGCTTTTAAACCTGCACGGCTTCTACGAATCGCTTTTGCTACTTTTTGGACTGCTTCATCTTGACCAATAACCTTCGAAGCTAGTTGTTGTTCAAGATCTTTTAATTTTGCTTGTTCATCCTCTTGTAGTTTTCCTAACGGAATACCGGTTTTTTCCGCAATTATTTGTTGAATCATAGCGATATCGACGATTGGTTCTCCAACATTTTTTGCGTTTTTACGTTCTTGTTCTAAATTCTTTTCTTCATCTCGTAATTTTGCCGCTAATTCGTAGTTTTCTTGTTTTAAAGCCTGTTCTTTTTCTACTTTAATTTGATTTAAGCGTGTTTCGATTTGGTCAGGCGTTAATATTGATGTTGTTAAGTTTACTTTTGATCCAGCAATATCCATTAAATCGATCGCTTTATCAGGTAGAAAGCGGTCTTGAATATAACGATTCGATAATTGCACACAAGCTTGTAGTGCCTCATCAGTATATTTAACTTTATGATATGCCTCATATTTGTCTTGCAAACCTTTTAAGATTTTTATTGTATCTTCAATTGTTGGTTCTTGTACTTGGACAGGTTGGAATCGGCGTTCTAAAGCTGCATCTTTTTCGATTTGCCGATATTCCTTCAATGTCGTAGCACCGATCAATTGTAATTCACCGCGAGCAAGGGCTGGTTTTAATATATTTCCGGCATCCATTGATCCTTCTGCCGAACCAGCTCCGACGATAAGATGAATTTCGTCAATAAATAATATGATATCGTCTCTTTCTTGTAGTTCAGAAATCAGTTGTTGCATTCGCGCTTCAAATTGACCACGAATACCTGTATTCGCAACTAGGGAAGACACATCTAATAAATATACTTCTTTATTACGTAATTTAAATGGAACTTCACCTTTGACAATTCTTTGGGCAAGTCCTTCTACGACAGCAGTCTTACCAACCCCTGGTTCACCAATAAGGACAGGATTGTTTTTATTTCTCCGGTTTAAAATTTCAATGACTTGATCGACTTCTTTATCACGGCCGATGACCGGATCTAATTTTCCTTCCCTGGCCTCATCCGTTAAATTTTTTCCAAATTGGTCGAGAAAACCATTTTTTCCGCGGGAAGTTTTTACCGTTTGTGTTTGTATACCGTTTTGACCATTCATGGCGTTCTGGTTACCAAACGGGATAGAAAAGCCTCCCATCATATTTTGGAACGGTTGGTTGAATAAGTTTTTTATCGTTGAATCGAAATTCGATTGAAATTTTTGTTGTGTTTCTTTATAACAATCATTACATAATGTATATTCAACTTCTTGACCATTTAAGTGAAGTTGCAAGTGAATATTTGCCTCGTTTTTATGACATTTTTGACAAAGCATAAAAACTACCTCCTTTAAATCCGTTTGGATTTTGACTTTGACTATCTTTGACCATGTTCACTTAATATTATACTTTGACCTTTTTTGACTTTCAAGTGATTTACATCAAAAAATGATGAAAAATGTATTTAGACTTTATTTAAGATTTATTAGTTCTTACTTTTTTTACCTAGCATATGATGTAAGCAGAAGCTTATTTTGGACAAGGTATGCGAGTTCCGTTGTTTATAGAGCGGGTAAAGGAGGCGAATGTTTTGAAGTGGAAACGATCATTCCAATTAGCCTCGGTTTATGTCGGAACAGTTGTCGGAGCGGGTTTTGCAACAGGGAAGGAAATTGTTGAGTTTTTTTCGCAATACGGTGCATTTGGTTTATTGGGAATTTGGATTGCTGGTCTTTTGTTTATTTGGTTTGGCATAAAAATCATGCTTCTAGCGATTCGCTTAAAGGCGAAAAGTTTTCATCAATTAAATATGTATATGTTTGGTCCATATATCACACCGATTATAAATGTAATGATGTTTGTCATGTTAATTGGGGTTTCTGCTGTTATGCTTTCAGGTGCAGGGAGTGTGTTTGAGGAACAATTACATTTGCCAAAACAACTTGGTGTTTTATTTACTGTTTTTCTTACGTTACTTGTCTTAACGATTGGTACGAATGGTCTTGTTCTCGTAAATTCTTTCGTTGTTCCTTTACTCATCTTTTTTAGTTTTATGTTAGCCAGTTTATCTTTTCAACTGGATGATTTTTGGACAAACATTATCCACAAAGAGCCCTTTAGTTTTGAAGTGATTACGAGTGGTTTTGCTTATGCCTCCTTTAATATCAGTTTAGCGACAGCAGTACTTGTACCGGCAGCCAGTGAAATTGGCGATGAAAAGGTTGTAAAATGGGGAGGAATCCTTGGGGGTGCAGCTTTAACGATTATTTTAATTGCGAGCCATGTTACTCTTGTTCAACTACCAGGATTCACGAGTTTTCATATACCGATGGCGGTTATGATGGAGACTTTGGCTCCGACATTTTATTTCATTTATATTCTTATCATTTATGGTGAGATTTTTACCTCAGTGATTGGGAATGTGTATGGCTTGGAACGGTTTATCCGAAAGGGTACACAAGGGAGTACGCTCATCGTTTCAACTTGTATACTAGCTGTTAGTTACTCGATTAGTTTAATAGATTATAGTACTTTACTGGCTACTTTGTATCCCATCTTTGGCTATGTAAGTTTAGCATTTTTACTTATTCTTGTTTTTAAATAAAGGAAGCTACCTAAGGCGGTTTAATCAAGAACAAATCTTGAATAAAACCTTTTAGGTAGCTTTTTATACGAGTGGGAAAAATACAAGTAATAATAAATTAAATGTGATGTGAGAAATGATAACAAGTGGTAAACTTCGTTTCCAAGCATAAAGGAATCCCCATACGAAACCACAAATTAGAGCGGTGATTGCTAATACGATATATCCCGAATATAAACTAACAATACTATAAAAGAGTGTTGATATAATTATGCTTGGCCAAATTCCACTATTGGCAAGTAATCGTTTTTGAACAAATCCTCGCCAAAAAAATTCTTCACCAGGAATAATAACGAGCACTAAAGCGATATAATGCCAAATCACTTCCGGGGCAAATTTTTTGTAAATTTTTGTTACTTGATCAGCAAGGACGGTAATGTTAAGTCCATTGATTAGAAAATTTCCAATCCAAAAGATGACGTAAAGAGCGACTCCAGATAAAAGACCATATATTAAATATTGGCCAAGGGTAATGCGGTCATCAACATCTTCATTTAAAATGGAGTATGAGATTAGAAATAACATAGAACCAGTAAGGATATACCAAAATACTTTACTTTGATCGTAAGCAAAGTATATGAGTGCGTTGGCTAATAGTAGTCCTAATAGAAATTTCCAATCAGTGAAAACTTTTTTCATATACTGGCTTTTCTCCTTTCAAACTCAGATAACATTGTATCATAAACCATCCATTTGAAAAAGATTGGAAATTGAAATCTCTTTAAAATTGTTCGATTTAAAAAATAATACATAATAAAATAGGAAAGGAATGTAGCGTAAAACGCTTACATTCCTTAAAATTAATCATTTACTTTTTATACATGATCGATATCTTTAATCAGCTACAATTTTATAATTTTTATGATTCACAACTGTTCTTTCATGTAAATCTAGTTCGCGAAAGTTTTCCATATATGTTAAATTAACGATGACTGAGTTTTCATTCACTTTTTCAACGATTCCCTGTAAGCCGTTTTTGAATTCGATTACATTTCCGACACTGGCTTTTTTCAATTTACTTCTCTCCAATCTTTCATTATAATTAATTACTAGTTTGCAATAATATTGAAGAAATGTAAAGATTTTTTTCAGAAAATAGGAATTTTAACAAAAAATTAGTAACCGGAGGTAGTTTCGATGACGGATCAAGAAGCAAATAAAATTCTAGATCAATTAGCGAATAAAGAAATCTCTGAATATATCGTTGAAAAAGAGGACTTTGAAGTTTTTCGCTCTGTTTTAGTCCATCGAAGTGATTTTAAACATTTTCGTGGAGTGGCGAAAAGAGGAGGAAGGGTCTTATATACATATTTAGATGACCCGAGAAGTTAATTTGAATTTGACAAATATTTACAGTACTTCCAAGTTTCAACTAATGAATTCAACTAGATTAGTTGTTAGGCTGATTATGTGCTTATAAACTTGGAGGTGTCTTTATGTTTAAAAAAATAAAGAAGGGTCTTATTACGACCATCGCATTTGGAACAATAATGACATTCTTGCCGTTGAATGATGCAGATGCTGCATCCGTTCATACTGTTAAAGAAGGAGATTCTTTATATAAAATCGGACAAACATATGGTGTGTCTGTATTAAGCTTAAAATCTATAAATCAATTAAAATCTTCAACGATTTATCCAGGACAAGAATTAAAACTACCAGAAAAAATTACGGACGAAGAATTTGATTTATTAGCGCGTTTAGTACATGCTGAGGCAAAAGGTGAACCGTATGCAGGTAAAGTCGCTGTAGCAACTGTAGTATTAAACCGTGTAGACCATCCAGATTTTCCAAATACAATCAAAGATGTTATTTATGCTAAAGACTCGGGCTACTATGCGTTTACTCCGGTAGCCAACGGTCAAATTGATTTACCAGCAGATGAAGAATCTAAAAAAGCTGTTAAAGAAGCATTGGCATTCCGTGGACAAGGAAACGGTTCGTTATTCTTTTACAATCCAAAAACAGCGACAAGCGGATATGTTGCAACAAGAGAAGTAACAGTAAAAATCGGAAATCACGTATTTGCAAAATAACAGCTAGGGGGGCTATCGACTACGATAGCCTCTTTTTTTGTGGTTTAGAAATAAGAAGCTGTTTCTTAATTAACGAAATGTCTATATTTCATACATAGATCTTAGGATTTTATTTATATGATGAAAGTTTATGGTTATGATAAAACGATTTATACATGATCGACAAAGTTACCGACTCATTACAAATTCATAGGGTTAAAAAATGTCGTTTAAAGGTGAAATTTGACGAAATATGATATAATTGACAACGGTTGTTTAAATCTTATCATGATGCGAACAACGATTAACTATTTAGAGGTGAGATTATGATTGAAAAAACATATAAAGTAACAGCTGAAACGGGTATTCACGCACGTCCAGCAACCATGCTGGTACAAAGTGCAAGCAAATTCGAGTCTGAAATATTGTTAACCTATAATGGAAAAAGTGTTAATTTAAAATCAATTATGGGTGTTATGTCCTTAGGGATTCCGAACGGTGCTGAAATCAGCATTTCATATGATGGTGCCGATGAAGAGGCTGCAAAGGAAACTTTAGAAAATATGTTAAAAGAAGAAGGTTTGGCTGAGTAACGCTTTTTTGGTATAGAAGAATCTATTTTCATCATGGAATCGTTTTTAACAAAGCATAATGGTAAAGAATAGCTTTTCTTCTATGGTAAAAATTTTAATATTTTAAAAGGTGTCCTAAATGGAAGGGCACCTTTTTTTAATGATTTTGAAAATTATGATAAACTAGATTTATAGTCATTGATATGGGAGGGGAAGATGACATGACATTAGTAGAAAAACCAACGGTTGGATTTGTCGGCCTCGGTGTAATGGGGAAAAGTATGGCAGGACATATTCTAGCTGCAGGCTATCCTTTATTTGTCTATACTCGTACAAAATCAAAAGCTGAACCGTTACTACAAAAAGGAGCGAAGTGGGCAGATTCGTCAAAAGAATTAGCGGAGAAAGCGTCGGTTATTTTCACTATTGTTGGTTTTCCTCAAGATGTGGAAGAAGTTTACTTAGGGGAAAACGGTTTAATTACAAACGGCCGTAAACATTCGTATCTTGTCGATATGACAACTTCTTCACCGACACTGGCAGAAAAATTGTATGAAGAAGGAAAGAAAAAGGGAATTTCCGTTTTAGATGCTCCGGTTTCTGGTGGTGATATTGGTGCAAGGGAAGCACGGCTTGCAATTATGGTCGGCGGCGATAAAGAAGCCTTTGATTATGTATGTCCTTTGTTTGAAATAATGGGAAAAAATATTACATATTTAGGTGGTGCTGGAGCAGGACAACATACAAAAATGGCCAACCAAGTCGCCATTGCTTCAGGAATGATCGGTGTTTGCGAGGCATTAGTTTATGCCAAAAAAGCGGGTCTCGATGTACAAAAAGTAGTCGATACGATTTCAACAGGTGCTGCAGCAAGTTTCTCTTTATCTAGTTATGCGCCACGAATTTTACGGGAAGATTATTCTCCAGGATTTTTCATTAAACATTTTATTAAAGATATGACGATTGCATTAAATGAGGCGGAAAAGATGGGGATTCCATTACCAGGTTTATCACTTGCAAAACAGATGTATGAAAAACTGGCCGCTCAAGGTGAAGAAAATAGTGGTACACAAGCTTTGTATAAATATTGGGAGGTATAAATGTACGTACGGAAAGCTAACCGCAACATGTGGTTGGCTGTTTTTAATAGTCGTAATTTTTTCATTCATTATTGCGGAGAAACCAGGTTTTATTGAAATTGTTTAAATAAAGTTCATTGGAAATCCATGTTGAAAATTATACAATTTTAGAAAAGAAGGATGTTCTGATAGTTAAAGACTATGAGTGATCGTTACTTTAATGATTTTACTGTGTTCGTTTATAATGGTTAATATTGTTTATAGTATACTCATGAAAAGAATTTGATCTATCTTACTTTTGGACTAGTTTTGGTATGATTAAGAGATTTTAAGTAGATATCTTTATAATGGTTGAATGGATTTTTATCGATTACTTTTATTTTTACGTTTGAAAGGATTTCAGAAGGAAGAAGCATATCAGAAAAATGAAAAATGGGCCATTAAATACAGCCCAATAATTGTAAACTATCATAAAAATGATTCCGTCATTTTAAAACTTTATTCTCCCAGTCGTTTAAAAACAGGTTTTTGATAGAGTGGTTTTCGATGGGAGCGATTTGTTTGCTTTGGTTGTTTCAAACCGGTATACAATTGTAAAACACGCTTTGCTTCCTTTAAAGGAAATACCGTCTTTGGATTTCGAACGTGATCATCTAAATGACCTAGGTTTTCTAAATTTTGGATATCATCTTTTGTAGGGGGGATGTGGAAATAGTAGTTGCCACAAGAGATAAGGACATCCAATTGTTGCTGGCTATAACGCGGATTTCTTGAAAAATGGAGGCCAATTTTCTTTGCTTTACCTTCTTCTAACATTTTCTGAATAGCAGCATGCTTTAACGAATATAAAAATTTTGAATCTGTCGCTGTTTTTGCATGACGGTTAACGATAAATAATGCTTTTGCTAATGTGTTAACAGAGAAATCTTGTGAAGCTTTTCGGGCCGATTCCATTCATATACCTCCTTTAATTTGTATTGTGAAGTGTATATATCGTGATTTCCGGTCGAGAAAGAAAACGATAAGGAAGTCTTGTTGTACCTAATCCGCGATTCACATATAATGAAAAGTTCGGTGAAATTTCATATAATCCTTCTGTATACTTTTTCCCCATGGGTGGTGTTATCAAAGGTCCGACAAAAGGCATTTGAACTTGTCCACCATGGGTATGTCCACTCATTTGAAAATGAATTGGAAAATGTTTTACTTCATCCGCCAAATCTGGAGCATGGGAAATTAAGATCGTAAAATGATCTGAAGGCTTATTTTTGATTGTTTGAAGAATATCCGGCGTACCTAAAATAGGTTCATCAATTCCTGCCAAAATAATTCTTTCGTTTTCTTCCTTTTCTATGAAAACTGAATCGTTATGTAATAATTGAAAACCAGACGCGGTCATTATCTCTGCATATTTCTCTGTACCCCAGCCACCGTGATCATGATTGCCATATACAGCAAATTTCCCGTATGGTGCTTGGAGTTTACTTAATAAAATAATAACTCGCTCGTATTCGAAAAAGGTAAGTAAATTATCAATTAAGTCTCCAGAAAAAATGATACAATCTGCATGCTCCCGAGTAATCCTTTCGATAATCGCTTCAAACTGTTCAAAATCCATATGAAAACCTAAATGTGTATCACTAAACTGAACAATTTTAAAATTATTAAAAGAACTTGGGATAAGTGAGTGGGATATCTTTTGATGTGTTATCTCGATCCATTTTGGCTCCAAGTATTTAAGGTAAAAATGTCCTACCATCCCCGTGATGAATGTCGCAACAGTTCCTTTACCGATCCTTTTTAAAAAAGTCCTTCTTGAAATTTTTTTAGTCATTGTATCAACTCTTAACATTATATTATCAAAATACTAATCCTTTTACATGATTTGGTATGAAAGATGAAATTTACGAAATAAAATACTTTACGATTGCATAAAGAAGAATTTATAATAAAATGGGCAATCGATATGAAATCATACAGTATAGGAGTTCAATATGAAAAAATTTGAAGTCATCATACTTCCAACATCTATCGGATTATGCAAAATTTATGTTTACGGATTTTTTCATACAGGCGCTAGAGGAAAAGTTTATGCTACCTTAAATGGCGTAACGGTTTCAAGTACAGGTTATCATCGTAACCGAACAATCCGGAAAGCAGTGGAGGATCTTAACCAGTTAATAAAAAGCAAATAAATGGGAATAGATCCTCCATTTATATGTTCAGAATGAAACAAGTCTTATACAAAAAATGAAAAGACATTTATTTGTATAGACTTTTTTATCCTGTGGGAAATTATGATTGCAAAAGGTTTATTTCGATTTTTCACCGAATAGCGCCTGCTCGATTTCGTTCAGTTTAAATCCTGAGAATACCTGATCACCGATAACTACCGTTGGTGTAGAGTAAGACTTGTATTTTTTAATTAATTCATTATATGCTTGTTTATCTTGTTTCACATTTTTTTCAATATATTTGATTCCTTGATCTTGGAAATACTTTTTCGTAATCTCGCAAGGCACACAATCCGGTTGACTATAAAGAATAATTGGTTCCATTTTATCACTCCCCTATTTTTATATGAATGATTGTACTAAAAATGAATCGTTTTGAAAAGAATGCACATTTGTTGAATGAGATTAGGAGGAAATTTTATGTCTTTATTAGAAGGAATTTTATCTCGATTAAAAAATATGCAGGAAGCTGGAGAAGATTCGGAGCGTTATTTTGAACAAAATGGAGTTCGGAAATGTAAGGTAAATTATTTTGTGAAAACAGATTCCTTTGAATTAAAAGTGTTTAATTCCGATGGTAAAACCGATGCATTTCAATTTGATGATATCGATATGGTTGCAATTGAGATTTTTGAATTGTTGCAGACAGAAGCCGTGATGTAAATGATGAAATTTGTAAAAATTTGTAGGTAGTTTAGGCTCCCTTCATAAAGGAATTATATACCAATCTATGTTAAAATTATAATTGGTACGGAAAAATCATGATGGGAGACTTGCCTATGATTGATTTGCAAACTGGGGATTTCCTAGATCGCAGCATTGACAAACTATTGATCCCTTCAGAAAGGGTTGCCCATGTACAAATTGGAAATAATTTAGAACATACATTGCTCGTGTTAACGAAAACAGGGTATACAGGCATTCCAGTATTGGACGCCCAATATAAACTTCATGGATTAATTACGACACCATTAATTTTAGATGCGATTATGGGGATTGAAAGAATTGAGTTTGAAAAATTAGACAAAATTGCTGTTGAAGATGTGATGAACAAAGATATTCCGATTTTAAACGTACATGATTCTGTCAGGAAAGGTTTAAAATTGTTAATTAATCTTCCTTTCATTTGTGCGGTAAATGATCAAGGCTATTTTGAAGGTTTACTAACGAGAAGTGCTGTGTTAAAACAACTGAATCATATTATTTATAAAAAGGTTTGAATTTGCCGGCGTGGTCTCTTTACAAGAGGCCATTTTTTTATAAGGATGATTGATCTTTTCAATAGAAAAAGATAGATGGTAAAATAGAATTGTCTTTTATCGTTTTTTACAATATTAAAAAATTTAATAGGTGTGGAACATGAACGTAAATGAATTAGAATTGTTAAGTGTTTTAGCCAAAGAAATGAATATGAGAAAAGCAGCGGAGCGATTGTTTGTTACGCAACCAGCATTATCGCAACGATTACAGTCGATCGAAAAAGATTGGGGCACAAAAATATTTATTCGCTCCCATAAAGGTTTGACACTCACGCCTGCTGGGGAAAAGATTATTGATTTTGCTAATGAAGTGTTAGCAAAGGAGGAACTTGTCCGCGAAGAGATTCAATCATTGGAATCGGAAGTACACGGTACATTGAAAATTGCTTGTGCTTCGATTGTTGGTCAAAATTGGCTTCCGAAGGTATTAAAACGTTTTGTAGAAAAATATCCACATGCAAAAATTTCTTTAATTACAGGATGGAGTAGTGAAATTTTAAAAGCAGTATATGAAGACCAAGTTCATATCGGAATTATCCGTGGCACAACGGATTGGAAAGGTGAAAAGAAGTTTTTATTTCGGGATCATTTATATCTAGTGGATATAGAAATTGATCATATTGATGATGTCGTCAAAACAGACCGGCCTTTTATTCAATTTAAAAGTGATTCCAATTATTATCAAGAAATCCAAGATTGGTGGCATCGTCGTTTTCAAACGAATCCGAAACGTGTGATTGTTGTTGATCAAATTGAAACATGTAAGCAAATGGCATTAAACGGCATTGGATATGCCATTTTGCCTGAAATTACATTACATGGAATTGGTGCTGGTATGCATAAAATTCCACTGAAAAATGAAAATAATGAACCGATCGGCCGTGATACTTGGTTATTGGGTTATAATACTGCTTTCCAATTAAGACATGTTGATGCGTTTATTAATGTAATACATCAATATTTAAAAGGTGTATCATGAATTACGCCTAAAAATAGGACTGTCTAGATAGGCAGTCCTTTTAGATGAACGCAGAAATTCGGGAAGATCCGGAGAAAAACTGTTTTCATAGGGGAGATGAAAGCAGAAATGCAAGGAGATGCGACAAAAAACTGTTTTCATGAAGCGGATGAACGCAGAAATTCGGGAAGATTAGGAGAAAAACTGTTTTCATAAGGGGGATGAAAGCAGAAATGCAAGGAGATGCGCTAAAAAACGGTTTTCATAAAGCGGATGAACGCAGAAAATTGAGAAAACCGAGAAAAACTGTTTTCATAAGGTGGATGAAAGCAGAAATGCAAGGAGATGAGCAAAATAACTGTTTTCATAAAGCGGATGAACGCAGAAATTCGGGAAGATCCGGAGAAAAACTGTTTTCATAGGGGAGATGAAAGCAGAAATGCAAGGAGATGCGACAAAAAACTGTTTTCATG